>Ga0325403_1004393_pt1 | contig 13099 bp, 8 predicted proteins | sample PopdelMetagenome_19_FD_205665 | JGI IMG/M metagenome (GOLD analysis project Ga0325403, IMG submission 205665) | Populus deltoides microbial communities from Bellville, Georgia, United States - Xylem-PdKOR-R4 | ecosystem: Host-associated > Plants > Phyllosphere > Stem > Wood/Secondary xylem...
AAAAAATACATTGTTGGAATTGAATTCTCTATTGAGCTTTGGCTTCATTTCAACTCTAAGAAATCAAAAATCAAAGCCAACTTGTTTTTCTTTGTTTTCCATGTGACCAAAGTTTAATTGACCAGTCTTAATTAGGAGTTATAAGATAAGATCAATACTTTAGGTTAACACTTTTTAATGACAATTACGTCAAGCAAATGTTGAAGATTAGGCCAAAATCAACTCATCGATATCCTTAAAGTTCGTCAAAGGAATTTTTAATTTTGATTTTATCAAACACTAACCTGTCAAATTTCCAAATTTAAAAAAGTGGGTAAAAATAACGGCTACATATGGTAACACAAACACATGCTTGTGTCTGTCAATTTTCAAAGTTATACGCTAAGAAACAAAAAGGAGAGGAGAGGGATGAATTTTATGTTCTTCATGCCATACCAACTTATATTTCACGGCGTAGGAGAGAGAAGTTAAAATATTATTTCAATTTAAATAAAATTATTTTTATTATTTCTTTTTGAGTCTTGAATTTATTTATTTTTCACTATATATTCATTTATCTATCTATCTCTTCAAAGTAGTTTCAGGAAGCAACTACTTATTCTTGCTCCTAGATAATGCTTTTTATATTTGATTTCTTGACATTACTTTTTTAGATAATGCTTTAATTAATTTGTCACTATACTCTTCTTCTCTCTCTTTTTTTTTCTGAAATTATTTTGTTAAATGCTATTTTTATGAGTACAATTTTAACTTTTTTTTTAATAGGCTTCTCTCATTGTTGTTTGGAAATGTTGTTACAGTTACTTTTTAAAATGCTTTTCATTTAAAAATGTATCAAAATAATATTTTTTTTTATTTTTAAAAAAATTATTTTTGAAATCAGCGAATCAGAATGATCTAAAAACACTAAAAAAATATTAATTTGAAGTAAAGAAAAAAATTAAAAAATTTTAAATTTTTTCAAAAATGTTTTTAAAATGCAAAAATAAACTGGACCAGATAAAACTTCTCTTCTTCTTTTTTATGGAATTATTTTATTTTATTTTTATCCAAATCTTGTACTATTTAAATTGTATCCTTTTTTGAAAAATAAATGTATAATATTTTCATTAAAAAAAAGAATAGGTATAAAATTCTCTAAACAAGTGGGCTTTTTTAATAAAAATATATATATATAAATTATTTTTTTTATTCAAAAGAAGGTTTGATGCGATGTATTTAAATTCAGATTGGCTCGATGAGTCAATTCAATAATTTATCTATTTAAATTCAGAGGACATCGAATGTTGAAATGACATTTAAAGAATTGAATTAAATCATCAAGATTAATTATTATTTGTTTTAAAAGAAAACTATTCAAATTGAAGGCCAAGTGGCCTTCAGGATTTATAAAAGGAAAGCAAAACGCAAGGCCTCAGTGTTTTCAGCCTTTTTCTTACCAAAATATCCTCATCTTCATTTCCTTTCCTTAACCTCTCTCTCTCTCTCTCTCTCTCTCTGAGCAAAGACACAACTGCCTGAAACTGCTTCCTCTGTTCTAGTCTGTGAAGATTTCTTCTTCTAGTCTTGTGTTTTACAAGGTAGCTTCTCTTTTCTTCTTTCTTTCTCTTCATATCTCTATTGGGTTTGCATTGTCTTCGTTTTTCCCTTCAGTTTCTTAGTTGCCTGGGTTTTGTTTTCCCGTTAATATCAAGGTTACATAATTTTTTTTTCAATTTTTTACAATCCCTTGTTTATAAATTTTTATGGATTGGTCTTTTCTTCTTGTGATGTTTATTGTTCTTTCTTTCCTGACCCTGAAGTTGAAGATGGAAGATTTGAGGCTGCTTAGCGCTTCAGCTTATTGGGGGGAAAACATAAAACATAAAAAATGAAAAATTCTTGAAGATTTACATCTTCATTTCTTTATGTACAGATGTGAAAGTTGCTTGGAAAATGTTTTATGCTTATATTATTTCTCAAGTTTATGTTTTTTTCTTCTTGTGCAGAATTGGAGTATTAATATAATTTTTCTTTCTAGTCCCATTTAATTCTTGCTTGCTAAGTTGCGTAAGAATTGTTAAATCATTTGATTTATTAGGTTCTTTAATTTTCTTCTCTCTCTCTCTCTCTCTCTCTCTCTATCTTTTGTAATGGTAAAACTAGCTATAATTATTCAAGAGTTCTGTTCCTGTCTTTGTTTAATGCTAGATTTTTCATGAGATAAATGGCTTGTTACCGATTTTTTCTTGTTTTCAGTTCTACTGGTTGATGGGATAGTTTTGCATGATTTATGTCAATTTTTATTGATTATAATTAACATTTGTTTCTCCTCTTCATTTCAGGTGAATCACCCATACATTTGGTGGTGGATTGAGGACTTCAACTGAATTTCTGCTTTGCTTGTAGTTCACCTGCGAAAGGGTTCACTTCCGAAGTCTTCTTGACCTGTATCCCCTTGTGTATCACAATAAATCAGGGAATGCAGAAAGATGTGCTTGAAACTCGAAAGCTCTTTCGCTGAGGTTGGCATGGTTGTAGCTTCATTTGGGCTACCCTTGGATATCCTTGATGAGAATGAACATTTAACTCAAGGAACATCTCAATTCTGTGCTCAAATGCACAGAGTGTGTAGAAATACCAGAGAGCATATCATGTCAAAGCATGACGTCTGTGAAGATGGTTGAGCTATTCCAGTTTGTGAAAGCTCCTGTCTCATAATTACCATATAGCATCCATTGCCGTAGAAGGTGTATTTTTGTTTATTTTGTTTGAAGCTTGCAGCTTGAAATGGAGAACAAAGGGAATGTGTTGATGCAAAAATATGAGATAGGGAGATTGTTGGGGCAAGGAACTTTTGCCAAGGTCCACCATGCAAGGGATCTCAAAACTGGCATGAGTGTGGCAATCAAGATGATCGACAAGGAGAAGGTATTCAAGGTTGGAATGATGGACCAGATTAAGCGAGAAATTTCTGTCATGAGACTGATTAGGCATCCCAATGTGGTGGAACTTTATGAGGTCATGGCCACCAAAACTAAGATTTACTTTGTTATGGAATACGTTAAAGGTGGTGAGTTGTTCAACAAGGTTGCCAAGGGAAAGCTCAAAGAGGATGTTGCCAGGAAATATTTTCAACAGCTGATCAGTGCAGTTGATTACTGTCACAGTAGAGGAGTCTCTCATCGTGATCTGAAACCAGAAAACCTGCTGTTGGATGAGAATGAGAATCTAAAGGTTTCTGATTTTGGATTAAGTGCACTTGCTGAATCGAAGCGGCAAGATGGTTTACTACATACAACCTGTGGAACCCCTGCATATGTTGCTCCAGAAGTGATTAACAGAAAAGGCTACGATGGAGCTAAAGCTGATATTTGGTCGTGTGGAGTAATCTTATATGTTCTACTGGCCGGCTATCTCCCATTCCGTGATCCAAATCTGATGGAGATGTATAGGAAGATTGCGAAGGGAGAATTTAAATGCCCCAATTGGTTTGCACCCGAAGTTCGCAAGCTTCTGTCAAAGATACTGGATCCGAACCCAAACACAAGGATATCAATGGCCAAAATAATGGAAAATTCTTGGGTTCGGAAGGATTTGCAATCCAGACCCTGTGTTCTTGAAGCCGAAGTGAAAGAACCAGCTCCTTTGGACTCTGAAGTGAAAGAACCAGCTCCTTTGGACTCTGAGGCTGTATTTGGCATAAATGAGATTAGCTGCGCTGCTGTGGAACCAAAGCAAGAAGAGGCGAAGCCTTGCAACTTAAATGCTTTCGATATTATCTCCTTTTCTGCGGGGTTTGACCTGTCTGGCTTATTTGAGGAGAAAGAGCAGAAGAAAGAAGTGAGGTTTACATCAAACAAGCCTGCCTCCACCATCATCTCTAAGCTCGAAGACATCGCCAAGCGTTTGAGGCTGAAAATAAAGAAAAACGATGGAGGTTTACTGAAAATAGAAGGTTCAAAGGAAGGCCGGAAAGGAGTCATGGGCATCGATGCAGAAATTTTTGAGATAACTCCTTTTTTCCATTTGGTGGAGATGAAAAAGTCCAGTGGAGATACCGTGGAGTATCAGAAGGCAGTGAAACAAGACATTCGACCTGCACTCAAGGACATTGTTTGGAGCTGGCAAGGAGAACAGCAAAGGGAACAACTACAACTACAAGAACAGCAGGAGCTACAGCCTTCTCATGCATCCACAACGCAGGTTGTCTCAACTCAGAATTCATCATGACTATAATGATCTTGCTGTTGAATATAGTTTCTACCGGGTCTCTTTGCTGAGGATGATCATCTTTGTGGGTTAGCACTATGTTCTAATTTTCTATTTTTCAATGTTTCGTGGAATTGTACGCATTGACAATCTGTTAAGGTACTGTTTCAGGTTCTCATCATGTAATTAGAATCAGAGCCAACAAATGAGCTCTAATGCATATTTTTCTGCCTGTTTATCATGCCTTTTACTCTTGTTGGGTGCTTATTTCCTCAGTTCTGTTTGTTTTTGCATCATCAAAACTCAAGAGAACTTCATTTTGGCCAAGTTTATTTCAAAACTAGAGAAGTACTAGTATTTGCAGATGAGTATATCCATAAGATAGCTCAAGATATAAAGATGATTTGCCCACCCAGCAACTCCACCCACCAGCGTCTCCCACCTCCAACAGGGCCACCACCACTAACAGTACCTGCTCCCATTAGAGTTATTGTCATACAATAGAGGACACTGCCTTTTGCATCCTCTTGACGCGTAATCAATATAGTTGTTGCATAAAAAATGAAAATGACTGCCAACTAACAGGGAAAATACAAGGGACATTGGCTACCATTCCAAAAGGCAAATCAAAGGAGAATTTAATGAATAAAAAAACCAATGCAGCTGTCCTCCAGCATACTAGCTGATGCACGATTGCAAAAGAATCAGTTCAAATTTGTGAAAATAACAAGTCAACATCAGAAGCAGTCAAATTCCACATGTAGAGGACCATCTGCCAGGTCTAATACTGCCAAATCTCCTGTTTTTTGGTGGTGTGGTGTGGATCATGCAAATGAGGGGCACTGGGGTTTAAATTCACCACCACGAAAAGCTGGCAAGCATGGCCACTAGTGGGAAATGGGAATATTTGTTTCGATCTCGATGGGTATATCTATCAAAAGTGAGGAGTAACTTGATCCACTAAACCAAGCCATGACCATTCAATTAAGCAAATGAGTGAGTTTGATCCATTAGAGGAGTAAAGGCTCCTATCACCAGAGAAGGTCTACATCTAAATAAAAACATTGTTTACATAGATAATATTTAATTGCTGTCTCGGAATAAAAGCGAAAAAACAATTAAGACCGAGAAAACATGTCTCGTTGCTTTTTTATTTTTAAAACTATCCGAGAAACAAATTTATTTTTCTCTATTTCCATCACTCTCCAACTAAACATATTTAAATTCTTTTTATATTCATTATTTTATAATGAAACACTAACTAAAAGCACCAATTCCAGCAACCATTTGCTTGCCTCCTATCCCAACACTCGGGGCAAACATGAAACGACAGGAATGTTAAAGCTCCATGATATTCCCTGTGGAGGGAAAGGCAAGAGGGCAATTTGGTTTCCTTGATCAGATAACCTTTTCATTTGGGATGGAGGGGGTCTCCCAGGAATATGGAAAAATGAACCTAACATGAAAATAAGGCCATATAGCTTTTCATAAGCAAAAGCAACATACGTTAGTATCATCTCATTGGCATTCATTCAGATGAAGATCAAGAGATATACAACTAAGAGGAGGAATAGCTCCATTCTCAAACAAATTTTCTTCAAAAAGGGGGCACCCCCCTCCTCCCCAAGGCGAAACCTGAAAAATTTAGAATTGTAGTGAACCTAGCTGTTACCTCATGCACAAGTGAATGCATGTTAAGTGTAATCCTAAATTTCTATGAATGCTAAAGTATGTAAAGATGAATCTCCCTTTAAGGAACCGATGGAAGATACAATCATGTCCAGTATTCTAAACTCTACTCCGAAGGGGGCAGTTTGCCTCTTCAGAACAGGAGAGATCTGTTCAGGTCCCTCGTACTGTCACTCTTTTTTTCCCCTCATCTTTCCTTTCTTTTTAATCAAATGACCACTGTACATCTGAGGTGGGGAACAAACCACCAAAATTGGGTCTTGTGACAGATGAATTCCCAAAACCTTCTCCTGAACCTTCCCCGCCCCATTCATTCCTGCCAGTGGAAAAGAAATGAAGAAAAATCAGACTAGCACTATCTGTTTCTACAATATAAACAAGCAACTGGACAAACTAGTATGAATTTGGAGAAATCAAAGGGAGTGGGAGAGGGGAGAAAGAAGAGGAAGAGGACAATCAAAATTAGATGATTAATTCATTATATCCATTATATATATATATATAAAAAAATCAGGGGGTTCATCAGTTCGCGGAGTACAAATTATATGATATAAGAGACTGAAGGTTGCAGCAAGAAACTTGCATTATAAAAGTTTTTCTTGGTCCTAAGCCACCACCAACAAACTGAAGAGCAGGAATCAGAGTTCAGCTCAAGAAAAGAAAAGGGTGGCAGCTACAGACATCATATATAAACATGCAAATTGTGATTGATACCGCATGGTGGTGTTACTCAGAAATTGGGCGAGATTAAAGACACAACAGAGAATGGTGAAGCCAGCAAAGGTAAAAGAACCACCACTTGCGCATTGATGATTAAATTGAGAAAAACTTGGGCATCAAAATAATAGATGGCAAAGCATTGAGTCACACCATTCATTTATTGTCCAAAATAAGGGAATTATTTCCAAGCATCAATCTAACACAATGTTCTATTCATCTCAGTTATTGTACTTTTAATCGATATTAGATTGATGTCCGGATGTTTCAACCATGACAAATGTCAGACTAATGGTTTGTCATTTCAGACTCATATACACATTCCAGTTCCAGATTAGAGATCTGATAAAAGAGTTCAGATGATGATGCACTCACTTGGAACAACTATGCCCTGGCGACGGCCCAAAAGCATTGTTGGTTGCAGCTCCAGTAGGACTCTGATAGATCATTTCATTCTGAGTACTTTCCTCCGGAGATTTCAGAGAGAAATGGCTATTGCTGCCTGATAATGGTGGAAAAAAGGTGTTCTGTAACCATGGTTCATTTTCAATTGAACCAATGACTGGACTGAATACCCCACTCTGGCCATTGCCTAGAAAAGTCTTCCGAGGAGAATAAGTACCAGGTAGGATTTGGTCATCTTTTGTAAAGAGTGATGCCATAGTTTTCTGAGATGGAGGCAGTATAATATCTTCCTTGGTTGATCTGTTCTGTTCCGGGGGTAAAAGCCAGCTTCCAGGGCCACCTACTAAACCTAAACCATCCTGACCAAGAGGAGAGCTGTTCCACATTTGCCATGTTCCCTTCTCATTCACATGCATATCATTCATAGGTAGAGTGTTAAAATCTTGGGATATAGGAGTAGTTGGGAACCAATTAGAACCATTATTCTTTTCATCAGCAGTTCGTAGTCGTGACAGTGGGGACTCGATTGGAGATGGCTTGGTCACTTCAGGAGATGCAGACACATTCTTCATAGCATAAAGTCTTTCCAATCCCGGTCCCATGTCTGGTGCAAAACCATTTCCAAGGTCTAACTGAAAATTATCCAGCGACTCTGAAACAGGCCCCAGCAATGATATTGGATCGGGAATATAACATGGATCTTCAAAAAGCTCCGGTTCTTCGGGTATAAAATCACAGGGCCCTTCCATACCACGGGGAAAATTAGGTTCAATAGGAGGTGAGAAACCTAAAGAAGTGCTACTGGATACATTTTGAAATGCAGAGACCGGAAAAGGTGACGGCAGCCCAAAATTGATTGGATTATCAAAACATTGCATTGGTGATGATTGTGCAGGAAACTGTTGTGCCTGACATTCTGCTTGTTTGGAAATTGGTCTACAGATGACATTTGAATTTGAGGATGGATGAGCAGGTGATGAGAGTGTAAATAATTGCTGCCATGTTTTCTTAGGAGCCGTCCTTTGTTGTGTTTCAGAGAGCACCTGTTGTGAATAGCAACATCTTAACAATGTTTTTCTTATAAATGCATAGCTGATCCACAAACATTCAAAATAAACCATCAACCTCAACTACAGACCCTAGCATGCTTCTCAATCAAAGTTTCCATGAAGCAGGGGCAAATAACAGGTGATAGGAGACAAATCTCATTGCAAAGCAAACACAGGCATTTAAAATTTCTAGATCAAACATGAGCACAAACAACTAAACTAACAATGATAAACTCAATATAGGATGATAGGAAACAACAATTTCTGCACAACTTGCTGATCCTGCCTGCTTGTAAACATAAATAAAAAAGAAATTAATAGGAGACAGTTTCATCAGGCACCCTAGCATGCTCGTCAAACAAAGTTTATAAGCAGCATGGGAAACCAAGCATTAACGGAAATTTTTTAACAGAGCTAAAACAAGCATTTTAAAACCTAGTTCAAATTTGTGCACAAATTTATAATGACAGTCAATCACGCTGGCTAACCATTATGTTCATTCAGAGTAGCAAAATTAAGGGATAGACAATCAAAATTTTTAATGAATAGACAACAGGAGCAAGCCTGCCATGATGATAAAATGAATGTCAGACAATTAAAAACAACAAATTCTGCATACCTTAATTTTGCTAACCTGTCAACATGCTAAAAGAAATTAAGAGAAAACATGAAACAAGACAACTTACAGGGTGATAAATGTTCCTGTCATCTCCATTTAGACTTGCTTTCCCAGAAAGACGATCAGGTGGATGTATATCTCTCCTATAAGCAGAAGCATGAACAGGATCTATAGAACTGTTGGGCTTATTTTCTTTAGTAATAGTAGCAGGAGTATAGGCAGTCTTTCCAAAGAAACCACCTCCACTAAAAGCTCTAGAAGAAGACAAAAGTGTACCCTTCATTCGATCAAAATACCTAGATCCAGCATTGCCCCGATTAAAATTGCTTCCAGGTGTATTCTTTATACCATGTCCTGATTCAATGTTCTGACCTTTCACACTTTCCATCCCAGATTTATGATGTTCACGGCGCTCAGATTCACTCTTCTTTTCAACATCCCGCCTTCGATCACTTTCCTTACCTGCTCTCTTTTCCAACTCTTCAGCATCAGAGTTGCTCTTACTAGACCCCTTGTCTTTCTCTTTCCTTCTTTCCTGACGTTTCTTTTCTGCATCCTTCCTACTATTTTTCTCCCTGGACAGTGGTGACGTTTGACTACGATCTCTTTCAGCCTCCATAATCTCATCCCTCAGCCTCCTACGTTCCTCAACCAATCTTGCAACATCCTCCCTTTGCTTTTTCTCTTCCTCCTCTAAGAGCTCCTTCTCTAACCTAGCCTGTCTCTTCTCTTCAGCTTTTCTGCGTGCTTTATCTCCTCTACTCTCATGATAATTTTCCCCATCCTCACGCCTCTTAGCCAACATTGCCCTATGCCCAGCATCAGAAGAACCATCCTCAGAGGAACTAATCCTAAAAACCTTCCTCCAGAGCCACCTAATGCTCAAGAAAAAAGACGTCAACAGCTTGCAAGAAAAAATCACAACCCTGGAATACGACTTCTCAGCCAAACAATTCTCATCTCCTCCAAAAATACCACTCCCATTCTTCCTCCAATAACTAGACTTCCCAGCAATAGACCCACAAGCCCAACCACCATTATCTAACCACTCCTGACTACACGTCCATCCATTATCACTCCATGCCTTTCCATTCAATATCTTCCCACTTTTCCCCACCAAATCCTTAATAATCCCTGGATTCGAAATCCCAATCCCAGGCAGTACAGGCAAATCCAAAACAGGCCTTTTTGAAATATGCCCACAATACGAACACATAAACTTCCCCCCACCAGGATTCTGATCCTTATATGGTGTCAAACAATTCCTACACTTCCTTGTCGCTGTTTTCCTAAGCTTCTGCAACTCAATTGCTTCAGACCTCTTCCTCTCCCTCAACCATGCATTTCTACGCACCCTCCACGCTGACAGCTGTGGCATCAGCACCTCGTACCAAAACAAAGTAACCAATAGCACAGACACACACGCCAATCTTGGCGACGTTATCTCAAATCGAAATGCCGGAGGTAATAACTGCGACAGTGCCCATAATCCTATCAAAGGAATAACTAACCAAGGTAGCATCGTTGCAACCCGGCGCGACCACTTTTGAATCACACACAGTATACACATTATCCTCCTATTTTCCCCGTCTTTGCAAATTGATCCAACCAAAAATTCAAACAAATCCTAGAAAACAAAACCCCCAATTCAAAATCTACCAACGCTTCAATTTCGAAACCCTAACCCTAATTTTCCCTGATTCTCCGATACTTCAAGAACCCTAAAAAACAATTCATAAAATCCCAAATAAATTTAAAATGAACAAAAACCTCATCCAAGATTAATTGATTGATTAATACAGATTTAAATAAAGAAACAAAGATTAGATTAGGTGATCAGGGTTTGATAAAACGGCGACGTTTGGAGCTGGAAGCAATGGGAGAGAGATTCGGAGACTCACAGATTGCGAGAGCATGGCGATTGATGGAAATGAGAAGCAGCAAATGAAAACTGGATTTTGTAATCGGGCCAGGCGGCGGGTTCGGATTTTGGCAGTCGGGTCGTCGTGGTGGTTTTTGTGTTTGTTTTTCTGTTTAACAGAGAAGAAAACTTGAGAGGGAAGAGAGAGAGAGAGAAAGGGAAGAACAAGAAATGATATAAAAAATAACTAAGTTCTTTTTTTTATTATTATAAATAAGATAAAGAGAGATTTTGTAGAGAGAGAGAAAAGAAAATTAATTTAAGGGAATTTATGGAAAACAAATGATATAAGCAATCTTTTTAGGTAAAGTTATATTTTAGTCCCTATAGATTCTCATATGTTCCACTTAAGGCTCTATAGTTTAAAAGTTTATCATTTAAATCTCAAATTTTTCATCATACTTCAATTTTATCCTTTATTGCCATATATAACTAAAATGACCATGGTAATAAAACTCAGGCCTACCCATATCCTGGTTAATGAACGCGAGCTGACCAGGTTTGTTATAGTGAATCAAAACAATATTATTTTAATTTTTAAGTTAAAACAATATTATTTTAAAAAAATAATAATGAAAAGTTGGTTTGAATTTTGACTGGGCTGCGAGTTGACTCATTAGATCGATCAAGTCATATTAAATCAACTTTTTTTTTATTTTTTGGAAACCCAACCTCCACAGATTTTAGATTAACCAATCAAGTTGGGTTTAATAGTAGTGTTCTTATTTTGATAATATTTTGTGGAATAATATAAAAGTACGAGTCTTTGAAGAGAAATGCAGAGAGGATGGAGGAAAAAAATGGAAAAATAAGGGATTATACATTTTGTTATGTGCTTAACAAAAGAAAAGGACCATATTGAAACTTTTGAGAAGATGTAGGATTGATGATAAAAAAGAATTTAAATGCAAGGGCTGAAGTGAAGCTTACTTTAACAAATGCTAAAACATAGTTTCGTTTATTTTTTCATAACATTGAACCGTCTCTTAGAATATGTTTGGGGCTGCGGCTGTGTTCTTAAAAAATTAAATTTTATTTTTTGTTAAAATTTACTATGGTTTGTATGTTTTGAATCGTTTTGATGTGCTGATGTCAAAATAATTTTTAAAAAATAAAAAAAAAATTATTTACATGCATTTTGACACAAAAAGTTATTTAAAAAACATCCATAACTATACTACCAAACACGCTCTTAATCAAGATAATGGTTGACCAAGGACTGAGTGTTTGCTAACTTAAATTTTGACTGGGAATCATGTGCGCGTAAAACATGTATTTCATTGATGGTCAAGAAAGACTTAGACCAATCAAAATCAATACTCTTAGGTCAAATTCAAAGGCATTGAATAATTCACCTCATTTTGTGTAATTATGATAAATACTCTCTGGTCCTTTAAATAGTGTAAATAAAAGGATTGAGCCAGTTAATTAAGGATTTGATTGAGTGGGGCCATGGGAGATAATTATATTTTTATTTTAAAAATTAATTACACTAAGATTTTATGATAGAGATTGTGGTGTGAAGCTGATTAATGACTTTCATTACTAATTATTCAAGGTTGATTAGGCATGTAATATAAATCTAGATGTATTAATGTTTACTTTATTAGGCCAGGATTCGAATTTATTAATTTTGTGATTTTTTTTTAATTGAAATTAAGTGTCTTATCCTCTAATAAAATATATTTTTTTCCAAATCTTGATCATGATGATGGATGTTCAGCATTTGAGTTCGACAAAAGCAGCTTCTTTATCCTTTTATTTTTCAAACTTTTATTATTTTATTTCAAAGAAAAGCAATTGCAAATACTAAAAAAAAATACTTGGAAAAGATTTTAAAATGGCATGCTTAACTTTTGAGAGTGGAATATAATTTTTATAAAATTATATTAAAAGTATATTAGCTTATACTTCGAAAAATATGGAAAGCAATACCATTAAAAATGCTTATTTTATTTAAAAAACAAAAACAATTTTAAAATTAAAAAAAAAACGTGGTGTAGTTTAACGAATATACATGCACATACATAATCTTAGATATTTTAAAGCTAAAAAAAAATTATCTATGTTTTTTTTTGTGATATTTATGTGTTACTCAAATAGAGAATTCATTTAGTTAATTAAAGAAGATTAGCTTAATTTTCATCTTTAATTTGATGCGTATAATCTTACTCATACAACACAAAAGATTTAGTAGGGATGAAACAGGTTTATAGATGATATTAGCAATTTTTTTTTAAAAAAAAAGAACAAAAAATTATCTTATATGTGTTTTATAATTAATTATATTGATTAAAAAAAGAGCTTATAATTAGTAAAAGGACGAGACGTTTTCAACAATAAACTCGAGAAAGATTAAAAACACACACTAATTTTAAGAACATTTAGTTAAGATGTGGCTTTCTGTTCACGTGAATGATGAATCTTAACAATTTTAGCTTGTTTTGTGTACAAATAAAATGGGTCGCGTGTTGAAGTTTTTTGCTAAGTTATGGATGCGAAGATTAG
>Ga0325403_1004397_pt1 | contig 13093 bp, 10 predicted proteins | sample PopdelMetagenome_19_FD_205665 | JGI IMG/M metagenome (GOLD analysis project Ga0325403, IMG submission 205665) | Populus deltoides microbial communities from Bellville, Georgia, United States - Xylem-PdKOR-R4 | ecosystem: Host-associated > Plants > Phyllosphere > Stem > Wood/Secondary xylem...
TGGCCGCGTGCTGATCAATATTGAGCTGGAATCTTGAGTGGTAACAGATGATGACTCGAGGACTCAGCAAAGCAAAGCAGTAACGTTAAAAGCATGCTTTCTCGATACTTGATAATTAAAATAAACAGGAAATTGTTGTTCTTGATATGCTTTCTAGTCAACAGTATGCTTTCTAGGCATGCTTTCTCGATCAGATTAGAATTAGTTTTTTTATTTACTTTAAATGTTTAATTGTCTAGGATTTTATATATATAAATAAACTTGTAATTAAAAAAATATAAAAAGGAATATAAACAAGAGAAAAACTTGCTTTCCTCTCAAACCTTCTTCTAACATATCAGAATATAAATGTAATCTCGTAAGAATTGAAAGGATACACTGAGGTGGGGGCGAGTAAAAAAACCGAAAAACCAATTAAATCAAGAAAACCAGAAAAAAATGTTGAAAAAACCGAACCGTGAAAAAAAACCGCTTAAACCGATTAAAATTTTGAAAAAACCAACCGGTTCGGTTTGGTTTTATAAGCCTGAAACCGAAAAAATCAAACCCAAACCGGAAAAACCAGAAAAAAAAGAGTCAAACTGGAAAAAAACTGGGTCAAAACAGAGCCAAACTAAAAAAACCGAAACTGATCGTTTCGAACCGGTTTCGGTTTTTTTAAAAAAAATTTGATTTGGTTATTTTTTTTTTATAAAAACCAAACCGAACCGAAAATAATCACCCCTAGATACACAATAAACAAAAATGTGATTTGAAGTAATAGAATAATAAAGACAGTAAAATGTTCATCTTGTCAAAGAAGAACTAATTCTTTTTCATTTTGATTAATATCAATTAACTTTAATTTTTCTTAGTTTAGAATTGCCATTAAGAAGACATACCCTAACTTTGAAAATCATACTATATTTCTAATTACTTAGCACAAATGCTCCTTCTCCACTTTCGATAAGATAAATTTTGTAACAATGTTCTTAGTAATTTGCAATGTAGAGATTGTTTTATGTGCATTCACCAATATACCGAGCGTTACAAGCTAGCTGAAGATGTTTCAACATACCAATCACTGGTCTATTGCAGGCAAGAAAACATCGCAAGGATCCCTGCAGGCACATTTCTCTCATTGCCTTATTTCCTTTGCATTACCCTCGATGTTTTAATCAAGTTCAGTAATTCCAGAGACTTCCTTATTATGCTCTCCCATTGCATAACTCCCTAGATCAGAAGGACTGGCAAGGGAAGTCCCATCATCCTCCTTGCTAGAGGTCTTCTCATAGTCTGATCCCAAATCTTTATTCCACCATTCCAGTATTTCTAATGAAGTGTCTCCCTGATAAATCAAACATTTTAAATGATCAACATAAGAAAATGTAGCAGGTACTAAAGATATAGGCTTGCAGATGATTTGTTACAGAAGTTTTTTAACAAATAATCAAAGCAATTTATGGAATAACATGTTTCACCTCTTTAATCACGCATCCAATATGAGCAATGAACCAGTTATCCTTACACATCTTGCAGCAATAAACAGGATGATTTGGGTTCCTTTTATCCTGGCAAATCTCACAGTAATATTCTCCATAATCATCTTCGACTACATTTTCCATGAGAGTAAGAGGATCCGAGTGGTCTTCATGCTGAACTTTAAATGGCAATGGAATGCACTCAAGATGTCGATTAATGTTGCATTCAACACAACGATAGAAGGAACCACTGCAATCATTTCCACAGGTCTCGCAACAAAAATTGCCTTTTGAAGGTTGTGGTTCTAGCGACTGGATAAAGCCCTGATCCCATAGATCCCATGCTACGAAGGAAAAGAGTGTGTGCTCATGGTGGAACTCATGTTTGAGAGTGGAAGTTAAGTAAGTAGCACATGTAAAATGGAGAGCAAAATCGCAGATATCACAGTAATAGGCAATATCCCAAATTTGCAGGTTGCAGGCTCTGCAGTTTTTTGGATTTCCATCAAAGTCCCGACCAAGAAGGGGGTGCTGCAGGTGATACTGGTGCTGTATTTCTTGTGGTGTTTCGAGGCAGGATTCATGAAGGAAGAAGTTGCAGTTAATGCAGCAATATGTTGCACCGGAGATACGGAGCTGACAGACCTTGCATTTCTCTTTAATTCCTTTTGCACAGTTGGCTCTTGTTAATTTATGCTTGTGGCAAAAATATATAGTTTTGCTTTCTGTCTTCTTCAATTGCTCGCACTGATCATCAGGTAGAGAAGCACATTTCATATCAAGGAAGAAGCGGCACTCATAGCAATGATAACCAGCAACATCATGGCAAAGATCTCTACAGCCATCGCATATAAAGTACTTAAAATAATGAGGATAAAACATAGTTAGGGTGTGCTGTGAGTGAAGAAAGTGTGTCTTTTTAGGGGGCGATTTAGCGCATGATATATGCCAGTTTCCCGAACATTGTTGACAGGTATAGCCTGGAACAAAAATTTTGCCATCGCACCAAGAACAGTAACTTCTCCTTGCATCTGATTCCTCATTGTCAGGGACCAGGATATGTTCATGCCAGAAACCTTTAAGCTGCATCTTAGAGAAAGAAGAGAATTAACAAACCAAACTTACACGTCTATTCAATATAATTGGAGGGTAAAACATTGTGAGCAGCTTTGAATGCATCAGTGCCTTCACTTTCTATGTTGATTCAAGTAAATTGCTGTAGTATTCAAGTAAACGCTACAAAAAATAGACTTTATAAATTTAGAGTAAGCATGCCATTCAGCCTAATGGCTGTAGAAATAATTGATAGAGAATAATAAAAATTATGTCTTGGATCTTATTTATTAGTTTAAGTTTCTGGATTGAATTGGTTCTTTAACATAATATTAGAGTCTTGATGACCAAGCGGTTACGAGTTTGAACATCAACATCCTCATTTATTTAATAAAAATTAAGTAGAAGGTAGAATAAGTTCATGCAAGAAAATAATATAAATTATATCTTAAATCTCGTCTAATAATTTAAGCTTTTGAGCTGAATTAGTTCTATCATAATAACAATCCAATAAAATGACATTTTGAAACCTCCATTCTAAATCAAGAGAACAGAAGCAGAAGTTGAAATAACAAAAATAAACTAAGATCACTCAAATGGCCTGACCTTAATTTGATTCTCAGGTGGGATAGTTGTGTACTTGACGAGAGCAAGGCACTTCGTATCACCCTTTACATCTCCATCATCAACCATGTTGGCAGAGGTCCTCGCAGAGTTGAGCTCTGCTTCCATTAACTGTAAAACAACCCATGTTATCGCCTCTAGTGAAGTTTCTTCCAAACGAAGAAAGTCCACCATGTCCAACAAATAAAACATGAGAATCATTATACCACAAACAAATGCAACTCAAAGCATGTAAGGACGAGTCCCGCATGAAGTTCAGAGCATTATATGTCTGATTAAGAGATTTTGAATATGTATATATAGCAAAGTAAATTGAAGTTGCATGATACTAGTTGAAAATTAGACAATAATGCAAGCATGGTTTTCACTTTTTTCCTCCATAAGGGCTTAAATTTGGCCTTACCTCCAACATCAGGCATTCAATATGAGCGAGAAATGGATTGCGATCAGGGCATTGATCACAGTAGTAAACAGGATACGTTGGATCCCTTTCTTTCTCACAGAGCTCACAGTAATACTGGCCCGAGTCGTCTTCAACAAAGCAATCCTTAAGGGTGAGGCAATGGGAATAGTCGCGGGAGTGGCAATCATTCTCAACAACTCGCGGTAAAGGAATGCAGTCCAGATGAACATAATATTTGCACTCTAAACAGATATAGTAGGAGCCCTTGCAAACCTTACGGCAAGTGTTGCATAGAGAATACTCGTTGAAATAGCTCGCCACAAAATAATAGAGATCGTGCTCATGGCCCTTGAATTTTAAGGAAGATGCTACCTGTAGAGATTTGTTAGCACATAGAATATGCAGATTGAAGTCGCACTCAGAACATCGATAAAAAACCTTCCTAATTGGCATGTGACAGGCATCACATTCTGAGCCATATTCAGCAACTTGAGCGTGGAGAGGGTGCAGAGGGTGGTATGGATGTTGTATTTCCGATGGCATGTCTTTACATGATTCATGGAGGTAGAATTCACAGTCCAAGCAACCGTAGGCAGGACCTGAAAGGAGCAGTTGGCATCCAGTACAAGTTTTTTCAACTTCCTGCTTGGCATTGAAGGAAACTAGCAGGTGCTCATCACCGAAGTAGGGAATCTCGGTATTTTTCACACCTTTTCTTGATCTCAGATCCTCGCCGTCAGTTGAAATCGCACATTTGACATCAAGATTGAACCGGCATGCTTTGCAGTGGAAGGCAAAGCCAGGGGACATATCTCTACATCCATCACAGACGAAGAACCCAGCAAGGCTAGGAGGTCTAACAATGAGGGTGAGAGGATGAATTGAGTGAAGAGAATGCTTTGGTAGCTCAGAGGGCAATTCAAAGCATGATTTGTGCAGCCAAAAGTCACCACAAATTTCACAAAAATAGGCTGGACCATGAATGGTTTCAAAGCAACCATAGCATAAGGGAGATCCAATCTCCTCCCCGGATAGCTTGGCAATCTTCTTGAGCTTCTCCTCACTCTCCTCATAAAAAGTCAACGCATGGCCATGGGACTCATGGCTGAACTGTCCATTCTCCATCTTAGAAAGAGAGAGAAAGGCAAGTGATTTATCAAGACAGTATATTACAGAACATGACAGCACGACAACTGTTAAAGCAAAACTCGAGGCCTTGGAGAGTAAAATAATGAAACAAACAATTAAAAAAAAGAAACTTGGAAAAAGTGATAGATGAGCATTAAAAAAAATATTGTATTAAAGCAAGACAGGTAGATACCGTTTAAACAATTAGAAGAAATAAAGAGAAATATAAAAATAAGAAATGAGGAAACCTAATACAATCAAAATAATCAAAAGAAATAAGTTTAATCTAAATACAAACCAATTATATATAGGTTAAACAAAGAAAACTAAAAAGAAAATACATAGACTATTTTACATTTAATAAACAATAAAACAAAATAACATATCCCTTTTAAACTCACGATACAGCAACTACAAGCATCGAGAGTCAAGCAGCTAGAAAACAAAGTGGAAAATATAATGCAACTTGATAAAGAAATCTGCAATCTACCAAAAAAATAAACAAACAGCAAAGTAATGGTGTCATACTTGAGATGATGATGAGTAAGATGACAATCGATCTTAATGTACTTAATTCGTTTATGAAAAACTGAGTTGTGAGTAATCTGAATAGAGCTCTGGTTGTCACAATACATAGAAGTGAAATGAGAAAAAAAACTTTCATATATGCAAGTAACCAAAAAATTTATTTGGTAGTAAATGCCATAGCACAATAATGCTTATTCCGATTATTAAACAGTGGCGTAGAAGGTGGAAGGACTAGAAGTAGAAATAATTTTCTTTTCGAAATAAGACTGAAGACTTTTTTTTTTCATTCATTGACAACTAAGTCAACAAAAAGAAGTGGAGAACGATGAAAAATTGAACATCTAAGTCCTTAATATCACTGCAAAGTGTCGTTAAAAATTGTATCAATCATTCTTGCTCTCTATGAGCAATATAGGCATCACATGCCTTTAATTCTACCGATTATGTAAGAGCTAATTGATCTCAAATATCTGTCATAGCATAATAAAACTCCTGAATACTTATATTCTTCTAGTGAAGAGCTCATATATCATTCTCTAATTGATAATGCTTTGTAAAATTTGACTGAGTAAATAACATTTGTAGATGATCTTAAACTTTCTTTGTTATCTCATACTTCACCAACTATGTACTTATAGAATGCTCAACAGAATTAATTCAAATAATAATTTTTGTATTGTATGCTTCCTAGGCATTTATCAAGGCAGCATAACCCTCATTAGTATTTCTAGGTTTCACAAAAATTCCATTAACATATCCCCGCATTCTTTTACCTTTAAAAAAATTTATCATCACATAACTCCAATACGAATAAATTGTGTTTGAGATTAAGTCTCGTCTCATAAAACCTAGCTCTAATACCATGTTAAACAATCCAAAGAAATAAAAAGAAATACAAAAATAAAAAAGAAGGTAGTAGGGGTGAGCAAAAAAACCGAAAAACCGATTAAATCGAGAAAACCGGAAAAAAAATAATCGAAAAAACCGAACCCAAAAAAACCAATTAAACCAATTAAAATTTTGAAAAAACCGGCCGGTTCGGTTTTATAAGCAAAAAACTGAAAAAATCGAATAGAACCAAAACAAAAAAAACCGGGAAAAAAACCGAGCCAAACCGGTTTGAACCGGGTTTTTCCCTAAAAAATTCGGTTTGGTTGTTTTTTTTATAAAAACCGAACCGAACCGAAAATGACCACCCCTAGAAGATAAGGTTTCATTAATATTGCATAATGAAATCAAAATAATTAAAAAAAAAAAGTTTAACATAGATATAAAAAAAACTATATATAGGCTAAATAAAGAAAACTGGGAAAAAAAAAGACTATTTCTTCTTTAATAAACAATAAAATAAAATAACTTTATATTCATTAATAGATACATACTCTTAAGAATATCAGTCTTCCACAACAAGAAGCTTTTTTACTCTCTCTTTTTCTTCTTGGAAGTAGAGAAATCAAAGGGAAAGATAAAGGGTTCCATGCAGGGGAGAAGCAGTGACAGCATACTGTATAGATACCCATTTATGTATATTCAGTGAAGATGCTGTTTCATGAGTTTATGAAATACCTACCTACATACCTGGGTAATTTTCAGGGATGGTTTTTTAAATTTTCATTGCTGGAATTCATGGTGGTGTGGGTTTGGTTATGGTTTCTCCGGCGCCGGGATAAATGTCTCTTGATGTAGTTTCAAAAATGTGTACAGAAAAATTGCTTAAAATACTTTAAGAAGTAAAAAATCTCAAAATTATTTAATCATTACAATTTTTAAAAAATAAAATTTACATTTTTTGTATAAATTATGGGATTTTTTGAAATAAATACATGTAATTATTTTAAATTTGGATGTAAGAACTTGACGAAAGTAATTATTGAAAAAGAGGATATTATACAAAAATATTATTAAAAACATAGTGACATTTAAAGATTTGTTTAATTATATAAAAATAAATTAAGTAATTTATAGTAGTTAATTTCTACTAAAATCAAGTTTCTCATCTTTTTAAAATTGATTAATGCTAAATATATAAAAAAACAATTATATGACAATTTTTTAAATACACACACATAAGTCAGTTGAATCATGATCTTGAAGTTGTTCTTGTTATATTTCCTAATATTTAACATTTTTTATAAAAAAAATAAAAACAATATTATTTTAGATAACAAATGAATTATCAAATATGAAGCAATATTTACTCAATATAAGAGAAAGATATAATAAAACGATTTCATTAATAGTTTTGTATTAAATGAATGAATATGCACTAAACTATATGCTATATTGAGAAAGAAAGAAAGAAAAAACACAGGTGTTCTCCCTTCCACTATCAATTTACTTTATAATATTTAATTACATAAATAATATATTTATGATAAATTAATGTGACACGAGTTGACTGAGCCATTCAAGTTTGTTTTTTAAAATCTCATATTTATAAATATTAAAACAATATTATTCTTTCTTTATAATAATATATTTAATTTGAAAGACTTACCTTCAAGATATAATAATAATAATAATAATAATAATAATAATAATAATAATAAATACATAAATAGATATATAAAATATTTTTACAAACACTTAAATAAATTATTCAAGTCTTTATAATACTAAAAAATTAACAAGCATTTATTATTTTTTATATACTACTAGTTGCTAACTTTTTATATTTTTTTTGTTTATCATATTATTTTTTATTTTAAGTTATTTATATTAAATTGATGTGGCTTTATATTTTATAGTTTAATTCTTATAACCATTTAAGTAAATTTTTTACATATTATTTATTTACTTGTATGCTTTTAAATGTTACCAGTTTTTAATTACATACTTAGAAAACGTTGTTTTTAATTATCTCACAATTAAAAACAGCACGTTTCTAAAAAATTTCTGCAGTAACGACAACACGCCAACAACCTATCTAATCATATGCTAGCCCAAAGTGAAGATAAGAACTGCAGAGTCCAAAATACTTCTTGATATAAAACCTCAGGAAACCCGAACTGAGAAATTTGAAAAGCAAGCAAGAAAGAAAGGAAGAAGAAGATGTTGTTTCAAGTAGGAGGACAAGGGACTCGTCCCACCTTCTTCGAGATGGCTGCTGCTCAACAACTCCCTGCCAGTCTCCGTGCTGCCCTCACCTACTCCATCGGTGTAATTGTTTGCCCATACTTATACATACCTACATGTCCACATCTCTCGTTTTGCATATAATTGTTTGCCCACTTAATTTTTCAAGTTTTTAAGGGATGGGAAGCTGATATTTTTGTGACCCACTTGAGATTTTCATCTGGGTTTCTCTTAATTCTCTCATTTTTGTTTGAGTTTGTCAATTTCATGTGTTAATCAAGTCTCTTTTTTTAAATGTTTTTTTTTTTATGTTCTTGGTAAGATGCAATTACTTGACTTACTTTTATTCAAAAGGTTGGCTTGTGCTTATGTTTCCTTTGAATATTTGCATTATTGAATATTGTGGATTTGTCGTCTTGAAGGTATTGGCATTAAGAAGACCATTTCTGCATAAGGTGTTGGACCATGAAGATGAATTCTTTTCATTGCTTATGTTGGTCCTTGAGACTCATAGCTTGCGGACTACAGGTTTAATTTCGTCTTTCTATGGCCTTGCTGTTTCTTTGATAATTCCATATGCATTTTTTTATATAAATAAATTTAACTGCATACTCACATTAACTTTGGCTTATGTTGTTGCCATTGCTACTACCAAGTGAGTGGGTGATCGATTGTGTTTTCTCTTGTTTCTTATTTGATTGGAGATTATATCCTTCTAGTTTATATGCTCATGTTTTGTGTCATTAACTGATTCCTTTTTTATTCTTATCTATTTGATTTTTTGTCATACATTTAATATTGAACCCCTGCAACACACGATGACGATTTGTCTTTTGTGTCCCCATGCATCAAGAACTAAACTTATTTCCTTCCCCTTGACATGTTATGTGCTCTGTGAGTCAGGTAACTTGCTTAATCCCATTGTTTGTCCCTCCCTGAATTAGTTGGAGTTTATAACCTCTCTTGGTGATATAGAAAGTAAATATTAGAGATATTCATTTTTTTTTCAAGAATAGATGATGAGGTTAATCCTCATTTGGTTAGAAAATGGGATCGGGGATGTTTCCAAATTGATGTTGGAGGATTGGTTGTGTGAAAGCTGTTAATAAGGCTTTGTTGGGTACATGGTGGTGGTGATGGTTGGTTGGTTGTGTGAGAGCTGTTAATAAGGCTTTGCTGGGTACGGTTGTGGTGATGGTTTGATTTAATTTTGTTTCTTAAATTGCTGCGCTGTGTCTCTAAATTTGAGCATGCTGTTTGTTTAAGTTGGGCTACTAAGGTTGTTCCTTACTTGTTGCATAGGGCTCATTAATTTGTATGTATATTCCTCTTCAGATGCTTCTTTTTCTGAATCCCTATATGGATTGCGAAGAAGGACGGTGAAGATAAGAGTAAAGAAGGAAGATGTGCATCCAAACTCAGGGGATGGAATTCAGCACTCAGGGTTAGAAAAGCACCAAAGAATTCTTTCAGTTGTATTTTTGGTACCATCCCCTCCTTCCTTTAGCTGATATATTTTTCTTCCCTGAAGTTGTTTTCTTCATAACATTGTGAAGGGTAGTTAAAACAAGTTTATAAACAGTAACTGTTACCTAGTTTCACTCTATATAAATGGTATCATAATAAGTTAATTACTTTCAAACCATTATGATGTAAGTTAATGACTTTTTTTATGCATCTTGCTAGGTTGTGTTGCCTTATTTTAAGTCAAAATTGTATTCAATATATAACAAAGAAAGGGAAGCCAGGCTTCAAGCAAGTTTGTGGGGAAATGGTGATGAAACAGTTGAAGATGCTGAATATTTTAGTGGAGGGGAGGCTTCTCTTGTTTCTAGAGAAACAACAATTAGAGCACGTTTGATGAAGAAAATTCAGAAAATTATGTTTGTTTGCTACCCGTGGCTGCATGCTAGTAGTGAAGGTAAAGTTTTTATTTTGTCCTCATTCGAATAGTACTTGTTAATCTAGTCTTTCAAGTCAAATGTAAGAGCTTGCAATTGAGGAAAGTTGGGATGAGTTAATTCATAACATGATGATGTAAAGTTTACATGTCTGTATTCTTCATGGAACATGAACATCAATCATGAAGAAGTTGTATTCAAGTTTCATCTATTGCAATAACATTCAACATATTTCCTTATGCTCCTTTATGTATAGATACTAAATAATTTTAGAAGCACGAATGCCTTTGTAACTTTTTGTGTATTGTGAGGGAATTCTAATGTTTAGCAATCCAATTAGGGTATCTTCTGACGAATTTGTGACATGTTTCCAGTATTGGGTACTGAAGTTGTTCTATATTTTACTGGTCAATTGGAAGATCCTTTCCCTTAGCTACTTACTGAACCCCAAGCAAAGCTCTGGACCAACAATACAGCCTTTTTTAATCTAATCTAGAATATTACAATGCAGTATCCTGATCATTATTCTGAAACTTTTATAGCATGCTGTTGTGTGCCAAACCGGTTTCTGTCTTCATGTTTGGTTGGAAATAGTTTGTGTTTGTCAAAATGTCCAATCTGATCTAAAGTGTTGCAATGCAGGAATGTCATTTGCTTATCAGCTCTTATATTTGCTGGATGCTACTGGGTTCTATTCTTTAGGACTACATGCGCTTGGGATTCATGTTTGTCGAGCTACAGGGCAAGAGCTGGTACTAGATTTGAATAGAATAGAGAATTTACCCTTGTATTTTTATCAATAAGTATTCAGATATATTTAAATTCAGAAATACAAATATTCAAATATAGTGCTTGCTGCTATTTTATTGTCCTTTGAAAAACCTCAACAAATGATACATATCTTAGTGCTCTGTCCAATTGTTTTGATGTCAAGGTAGATGGACACTACTTCAAGAATTTCAAAGATACGAAGCAATGAACGTGAGAGACTTCATGGCCCACCATGGTTGAAGGTATAATAATTTAAATTATTTAGTTGCTTGAGTAACTTGATGTGGAACCTTTTGCTATTCAGTATTTGTTTGCAGAAATTGACAATATAGTTGTATAGCTGTTTTCCACTGTAGAATATTGACATACCATCATAAATGTGCAGACGTTACAAGGAGCATTGCTAAGCTGCGCATATACAATGCTTGACTATGCACAAACTGGCTTAATTGCAGCAGTGTTCGTCTTTAAAGTGAGTGTGGTTTACCTGCTTGGGGAGTTGTCCATTATCAAGTAATATTGTCTTCAAAAACTGTAGCTACTTGTAGATGTCATGTTGTTCTTGTTGTCATTGTTTCTAATGCTAGCAATGCTCAATTCTCTTCCCCTTCCCAATCAACATTACCAGTGATCCTTTACAGTTGCAGGTTTTTACGATCCTTTGCTGAACAGTGCTTTCTGTTTCAAAAAAGTTTTACCTTTATAACCAAATCTGAACTGATTTCTTTTTACAAAATAATGGTAAAATGTTTTTGGCATCTAACCTATTTCAGCTGGACAGTATCAAATCTGACACTCCCTAAAGTTCCACTGTACTCATTTCCAGGCCTTTACTTGTCTTGAGACCCTAACCTCTCAGAACTAACTTATATCTTGTTATATCATGTTCATTTTAATGTCGAGATAGCAGACTTCATGCAATAGCAATGATTTGATGGTCCTATTTATGTTTTTCATGCATTAATTTTCATTTTTCTTTTTACATCTTTGCTCTTTACAATAACTATAGACTGGCATTAACTTTTTGTTAGTGTGAACCACGCAGATGATGGAGTGGTGGTACCAATCTGCTGAGGAGAGAATGTCAGCTCCAACAGTGTATCCCCCACCCCCACCACCTCCAGCCCCGAAGGTGAGAAAGGAGCTTTTCAGTCTTGGATTTCATAGCGGGGTACCCCCCCCACTCTCTCATTCTCGTGCAAACGAACTCACACATACTCGTGTTATAGTAATGGTTTCCTTTTCCTATGTAAATCCATGGAAGCATCTACTTTAAATAATAGAAAATTATGCATGAGCACCTATATTTTTTATTTGGTCAATAAAGCTATGGTGTTTTAATGATGGAGATGATGGAAAAATATATCATGTCATGCTGTTGATAATGAAGTTTAATCATTACTTTTCATGTAACTGTCTCTCATGTCAAATTTCAACAATTATCAAATATTTTTCAGCTCTTCATGACCTTAGTATTAGGTTCTGTCAGACGTGAAAATCCAAAAGGTTCAAAGATACATTATGGTCTCCTTATTATTAAACAGGTTGCCAAAGAGGGGATTCCACTGCCACCCGATAGAACAATCTGCCCGTTGTGCTCCCAAAAGCGTGCAAACCCTTCGGTTGTTACAATCTCAGGATTTGTTTTCTGTTATGCTTGCATATTCAAATATTTATCCCAGGTAAGGAATCTAGTTCCATTCTCTATCAATATCCATATTTCTGCTTCAAGCTTGGTTTTCCTCTCAATTCTCCTGCCCTACTTGGCCAAAATATACTTATTCCATGATGCCATTTTATTTCATTGCTGCAGTATAACCGCTGCCCAGTCACATTGATGCCAGCAAACGTTGATCAGATAAGGAGGTTGTTCCATGATATGTAGAGACGTGGAGATACTGTAGGAGATAAATCCACATAGTTTTATGCAAAAGGTTCAGTGACGCAGGCAGAGCCATTGCAAGCTAAGCAAAATAATGTACAATTTGCAGTCGTTCTGAAACCCCCATTCATCTCAGCATCATCCATGTGACATAGTCCTACCAGGACCGTACTTGACCCTTCTATTTCTGCAGGCAAATAATAGATGTCACCTATTTACAATTGTAAATTATCAAGGTCTTTTTCCCATTCTCTCTTTTTTTTTTTTT
>Ga0325403_1004399_pt1 | contig 13092 bp, 15 predicted proteins | sample PopdelMetagenome_19_FD_205665 | JGI IMG/M metagenome (GOLD analysis project Ga0325403, IMG submission 205665) | Populus deltoides microbial communities from Bellville, Georgia, United States - Xylem-PdKOR-R4 | ecosystem: Host-associated > Plants > Phyllosphere > Stem > Wood/Secondary xylem...
ACTTGTACCTTGAGTTACTCCAGAAATCTCCTTCAAGAAGGTTATAAGCAAACTTGACAGAGAACTTCCTATCGCCAGTTCTTTCATGGATTTGTCTGTCCCTCTCTTCAGCTCTGTAGGAGAGGTTCATGAGTAAATCTTCAGAGCAAGATCACAAGGCACCAAATGGAAAACGTGTTCCAGGCCTATTCTCCAACAGCACCAACCCACTCCACTGCTTTAGAATACCAACGAGCGTCTGGGATAGGATGAAAATTCATTGTCAGCAATAGGGCCCTCTATCTCAACCCATGCATCTCACCAGAAAGTGAATATTGCCCCTTCCCCACAATCCTACTAGTGCTTGCTCAAATGTTTACTCAAGACACCCAAATGCCCTTCCACAGGTGAGAATCACAGTCTTTGACCCCAGTCCTACCACGGAACACTTTTTTGGTAGTTACTACTGTACTTATGCATTGAAGCCCTATCCACAGCTCCATTTTATCATGAAAGCTAATTTCATAATGCCTCTTATTTCATCATGGAAGTTTCAGCACAAGGCTACCTATTTCTTTAACTCCAGACCTCTGTTTCCCTTAGGCTGATTAACTTTATACCACTTAAGCAAATAAATCTGCAGTCATTACAAGGTTGCTTTTCCTTAACCCAAACCTCCCATTGAACTAGAACTAGACTGCTTTCATAAAATATAGTGCTGCATGCTTCTCAAGATCCTAGTGGGATTGCTCTAGATCAAACAATTTGACATGATCTATGAAACTTCAAAATGGGTCAATATCTTGATAAACACAGAATCAAAATAAAAATGACCAGCAAAAATCTTGGTTTGAAAAAATAAAACCATAGATCTAGATGTTGCCCTAATTGTAATCTAGACCTAGAAATTGATTGAGAATGGAAATCAGTTAAAGCCAAAAGAAAACCAGTTATAAGCTCCTCTATACTACAAAACACTATTTCTGAATGGAAACCCCAACAAATAGTATTTCCCAATTGAGTCACCAGCATTTATTGTAGCAAGCACAAGGACCTTCCCTTAAAGCTTTTCAAAAACAGGTTCATAGGATTGTCATCAATAAATTTAAGAAACGTTTATTTTTTATCAGTAAAGTATGATCCTATAAATAGGTTATGGACCACAAGAGAGAGCACGAATGAGTTTGAAACTAACCAGCCTCTGGTTCCATGACCATCATTCACTTCAAATCTCACATTGTTTTCTTCCAATGATTAATGGCTTGCTACACTAAAAAGAAACATCTTGTAATTTTTTTTAAAGTGTTCTTGTGAGAAGCGGGTCTATAGTTTTATTTTGATGAGTGCTTGTTGACCAGATTACAGACTGCAATGATACCAATCAAGTAAAAGCAATTAACAAATCATTATTGAACTGGAATAACAGTAAATTACAATAGCACACCCAACAGCCAGATAACACAGTTGAATTGAAAAAGAAGAAGAAGAAGAAAAGAAAACAGAGAGAGAGAGAAGAAAAAAGAAAGCAATAATACCTAATCAGATTCAGAAGGCATTACCTTGCTTGGCCCTTGCATGCAAAGAAATTGAAACCGGACTCCCTGGTGCCTGTTACCATTGATCTGTTTGTAAATTCACCCAAAAGCTAAAAACAACAGAAGATTAGAAAGATCCTCTTTTCCTCAATCAAAGAAAAATCCAATATAACCACACCAAATCAAGACCAAAGTGATGAGAATGCATTCACACTTGAATTTGGGCAACAAGGAGCTGGTCACACCCAAATCCTAAAATCTACTTGGAATTTTGCAATCCTCACTGCCGTTGATACCACCAGTATCGGAGCTAGAACCAGGCTGTCTCCCCTGCAACTTGAAGCTCTCATCGCTGCATAAACTGATTGTAGGAAAACTACTTGCTACCAGTAAAATCATAAGCCTTCGACATATTCAAAGCCTTCACTTGGAACTCCCAAACAAAACAAGCCAACAACCGGTAATTTTGCAAACTCAAATTTCTCCTCAATCATACACTATCAAAGTAAACAGAAGTACCAATGAGATCAACAATGCAACATGCAAGCATACCCTGCTGCCACACCAATTTGTATGTTATTTCTAGGATAAAGCATGTGCTGTCAAGGGTGCACTAGGGAAGAACTCATCGAGGAGATTGGTCTGGACATAAAAAAATCAGTACCCGTTATGGCTTGAAAAGGTGAAACATAAAGGAGATATCAAATGTTAGAATTCAATGTTTCAAACCTCATAATAAGTTCAATATTGTCGCAGAACATAAAAAGCGGCCCAAAATCATGAAAAAAAAACTCCATTTACTCTTATCAAAATTTCATAACAAGTGCCAAAAAATAAGTGCAGAACTGCCAGAGAAAATATGATGCTCTTATGATATAAATTATTCAAGAAGCTACACAATTCACACTTAGACATCTCCCTCTACAGTGCCACATACAAAGAAAAGCACAAAAAAAGCTACTTTTGTAGCCAAATTGAATTCAATAAAGTGTACACCCCCCTCCCCCAAAAAAAAAAAAAATTCTTTGATTATCAAGTGCAAAATAATTAAAACACATACCACTAAATACAATTGCATACAAAAACAACACAAAGCAAATGTAGAGTACTCAACCACTGCAACCCTCCAACTCCAGACTTAATCTCTTCTCTAACACCTGGAGCAGACGACAGCATTTTCGGCGAATTCTCTGGTGACAAAGCACTGACAGGCGGCTGTGCATTTCCCATATCAGTATTCCCTGGCTTACTAGTCAACATAGGATTCCTCCCAAAAATCTCTTTAGGCAAAAGCACTTTCGAAACACCAAAAATGACAACAGGGTTCTGGTCAAAAACAGTCTGCGTAACAGACGCCTGAACAATCCCTGAATCAATCGCAACTGACCCATTAACCCTCGAAATATTCAGCGTAAAACTGCCAGCACCCATATCTTCAGTAGCCAATGTAGGCTGCACAGGATTAACGATAGACTCCAAGGAACCCAGAGGGTAATAGGAATGCAAGACATGAAATTTTAAGACATCAGCTTTCTTATCAGCTGGCAATGACTGTAGACTGATAGCAGTTGCCGACAGATCTGAAAAAGCAGAATCTGTAGGCACAAAAAGAGTTATCCCAGCTCCCCCTTCATCAGCTTCAAATTCCTGTACTACTCCAGAAGCAGATAACAAAGAAGCTGCGACCAAAAAACTGTGGCCATCAAGTAATGCTTTAGTGATATTCAAACCCAATGTAGGCCTTGTTTCTGATGCCATCAAATCAAAACCATATGGGACTAACAGAGAATTCACTGAAATTATGGAAACATTGTAAGGAAGAGTCATTATCAAGGACAAAACCGTGGCGTTTGAGGAGGAAAATGGGGATGGAGAGGAGATAGTGATTGCATTTGTTACTGGGTTTCGAGTGATGTTAACAGAGCCAGAGTTAGAGGAGGCACGGCCGGTGGTTTGGAAGAGGGTGGTAATGAGGGCCCCAGAGGGGGGAACTTGGTGGAGGTCGGAGGAGGAGAGGTATTGGAGGAGGATGTGGTAACGAAGGAGGTCGGCGAGGGCAGATGGAGAGAGGCGGCGCGTGAGGTCTAAAGAGGAGGAAAGATAAGAATTTGGAATGACTAAGAGAGTAAGGGCAGATCGGTCAGAAAGGTCTGAGGTTAGAGAGGGTATGGAGGTGATGAGGGAAGTGAAGGAGGAGAAGTCAGGGAAGGAGGAGAGGAGGGCTGTTAAATTGGTTATGGCTAAAATTGGGGTGGTAGTAGTGGTGGTGGCGAGGAGGAGGAGGAGGAAATAGGTTAGTGTGGTTGTTGGGGTAATATGGGAAATGGCTGGATTGATTGGTGCCATCCCCTTGGGTTTACCTTTTCAGGATGCAGCAGAGAGAGTGAAAGGAGTGAGAGAGAGTGAGTGAGTGAAGAGGATTGAGAGTGATTTTGATGTAGAGCAGGAAAATGTGTTTTTTAGGAGGGGAATGACCAAAAGTTTCAATCTTGGGGGGGTGGCTAAATTAGGTTTTTTTTTGAGGGGGCAATGCATAAAGTTCTGATCTTTGAGGGGCCTTTGTTTACAATATTTGAAACTAAGCTGAAGAGTAACCTCAGCAGTCAGTCAGCGGTGCCCCCTTTCTTGCATCACTCTCTTCTTTTGAGGTCTGTAAACAATTTTTTAATACACCTCTCTCTCTCTCTCCTCTCAAAAGGTTTTTTTCCCCCTTATTTTCATGGCATCACTGTATTAGGTACGATTGCTTCTCTATTTTATTCTGTCATGCTATTTGATTAATCCATAGTGGGTGCTCTTCTTTTGCTTCTGTTATGTTGACTTTCTTTCTTTAGGATTCTCTCTCTCTCTCTCTCTAATTGCGTGTTTATGTAATCCTTGTATGTACATATGAAATTGAATTGCTTTGAGGAAACCTAGATATAGAAACAGAAGTTCATAGAAATGTGGAAATCATTTAGGAGCACTGTGTTGCTTCTTTTCTTGTTTTCTTTGATGATCTTATTATTGTTGTTTTGTATGTCCACTTTCTCTGATTTTCGTGGCCCCTTCAAAGTCAATCATGAGTTCTTGAGTTCTAACACTATCAGATTGCACACCTACCGGCAATTACTTTATGACTTTCATAAGCGTCCTAGCAGGTTGTCTTTCCCCCCCTTTCTTTTCTCTTTATCTTTGATTTTTAAACTGATTGATGTTGATGCTAGTTTTAGTGCTTGATTTGATGAAGTATGCCCCTACATTCCTGCACCCAATTGTAGAAAGAATCTACTTCACAGATATATTCTATTTGCCGCAAGTTTTTAACATGTTTCCCTTGTTTAGAACAATCATATTGAGAAACTATTGACAGAAACAAATTGTACTCTATTATTGTCATGCACACCATATGTGGGAAATTAATGAAGTTATGGCTTACTTGAAACCATGAGGGGCCCGTAATGAATGTTTATCACGGCCAAAAAGAGTATATTGCAACCAAAATGTCAGAGATGTTCACCTAGGGCAAACGAACACAGAGAAAGAGCCAGCATTTTTTCTTTTTATTATTATTTTTGTTGCTGTTATCTTTATTTTGTTCATTGTAAATGGTAATGTTATTTCCTCTATACATTTGTTTCTGTGCTTCTGTGTGCTTTTTTATTATTATTATTAAGACCTATAAATGTTCCAAGTTCTTTTCAGGAAAGTCGCCGGAATAAACACAAATTATACGGTTCTGCAGCCAAAGATTTCAAATATGAGCAAAGACTGTCACAACTGGCAGCTAGTGAAAGAGGAGTTCACATTTCCTGCAAACTCTTCTCCCTTCAATAGCTGTCATGCCTCTACCATTGTTGAGGTTTTCCATTGGAGTTAAACAATCTGACTTCAAATTCTTGCAGCATGTCTTCACGAACAGAGCTTTTTAATGTTGTGCTGATCTGTGCTTTGTGCAGGTTGATAAAGATCATTTTTTGGTTGCTTATTTTGGAGGTACAAAAGAGGGAGCACCTGATGTGAAGATTTGGATACAGACATACAAAGTAATTATTCTTCCTCTGTCTGTTGGATCACTTTCTGATTTAATTGTATGCCACTTATTGATGATGCATCTAATTTTTCCAAAAAGTTTGTTTTCATGACTGTAAACTTGTAGGATATGCTCTTCAGTATTTCCTCCCCTAGTAGTATTTTATTTTGCTCAAAAGAAAAAAAAATTATGAGAAAGAAAGGAAGACTCAAAAACATACTCCAAGATGAAGAAGAAAGATTAGAAAATTCAAATTAACAAGGGTTTCAATACTTCTGCATAGTTGCTAATGAGATTATCCCTAAAGCCGCTGTTGTAGTGCCCAAAGGAGACCAAAAAATTATCGAACAGTGCTTCCACGGAGATACTTGGGAAGTCTTGAACTCAACTCCATTCAAACACACCCTACAAGGAATGCAACCTCAAGGTCTTATGATCTTCCTTCTGAAAACATTCAACTAATCAATAACTAGTTCTCCATCTGTCTTGTCATGAGAAATCCACTGTTCTCTACAAATCACAAGAATCTTGTCCCACATATATCCCAAGCCAGTGAGCAATAGAAAAATAAATGGATAAGTTTTGTTTCAACACATTAAATTCTTCTTTCCAGTAGTAAAGCTCAGTCTTTTCAGTAGTAAAGTTCACTTCTCTGTAAAATAAGTGGCATCAATTAACTGGTCGTTAGATTCAAAAGATTAATGCAAAAAGGCAGTGTTAGGAAGATCCTGGACATATTGATTGATTCATTAACTTCTACTAAGCCCTCTTGACTTAGTTGACCTCCAATCACTTCTGTAAGTAATTGATTCTTTCTCAAATTACCTGTTATTTTGCCTCTTTGGATTTTAAGATGGTTTATCTCATATGAGTGGGTATCTGATGTGCAGGATGGTTATTGGCAATCACCCATCATCGTTGATGATCAGCTTGATGTTCCTATGTGGAACCCTGTGCTATTCAAACTGGCATCAGAGGAGTTGCTTCTGTTCTATAAAGTTGGTCAAGAGGTCCAAAAGTAAAACTTCCAATCTCAATTGTTTTCCATTTAAACTGTTAATTTTTGTAGTCAAGCTTCCCTAAATAGTGTTCAAGTGTGTTGGTTGTTGCTAAATTCATATGTTTTCATCTGATTTCAAAAACACGAAAGGTTGTTCTGACCTTGTATATTGCATGGAACACAGAATGGTATACATTATTCAAGTCTGTCTTGACACCATACATTCTGCATAAGAAAATTATGCCACATTAAAGTGACTGAAAAGTTAAATTTGTGAATTCATAATCCTTCTGGGAAAATTGAACACAAAAAAAGTTTTGATGCCATACAAGATGGCCACTTCTGTCAATAATTTATAATCATGTTTATTTAAGAGTACACTGTTCTTAGACTATTTAGTATCTTATTGTAATCAGGATTTTGTTTGCTTAAATGTTTTAGGACCTCTGAGAATTTTGGTGTGCTTATACTATTCCAGGCTATTCAGCATCCTATTGTAGTAGGATTTTTGTTTCCATAAGTATTTTATGACTTTTTAGGAACTTAATGTGATTGTATAATCACATATTCTGTGATGGGAGCTGTTTTGATGAATAAGTGTTTATAATTCTTTGTTCTTGTAGAATCAAGAAGTGGTCCTTGTAGATCTGAAAGGTTTAGCCCAGTAGATTCTTGGTTTTCTGTCCTTAGTATTGTTTTACTGTATCCGAGGAAAAAGTAAGCCTAGTAAGTTTAGATTCCAAGTATTTATGGTTGATGTGAAGTGAGCCGTTTAATGGATAAAGTTTTCATAATTCTTTGTTCTTGTGGATTCAAGAGCATAGTAGATTATGATGGTTTAGCATAGAGGACTCCGAGTTTTCTATCCTTCTTCTTAGGTGGTGTTTGGTTCACGGTGTCAGAGGGAAAAGTAAGGTAGGATAGTCAGATTCCAAGCATGTATGTTTGTGCGGTTTCTTTTTTTTGGTGTGAAAGGTGTTTTAAGGTAACAGTTGAAGTTTGATTCATGATCTTTGCCCACTTCTTTTGCATGACTTTGGAGAAATAACCTTTGTAACTCTCAACATAATACAGAATTGCTAAATTTACACATCTATAAATTTCTCCTCTGTAAAGAAAAAAACACAACTAGAAATCAAGTGACTGAAAGTCATCTTCTAGCACCGTTCACTTTTAATCAACAAGGACAAAAAAGCAGAAGTTGAAATTTAGAGCAATAGTGAACTCAGGAAGCTTTGCTGTTTTGATGAATGTTTATGATTATGTTAGTTTGAAGCGCATAACTCCATAAGTTGATATACATTTTATATAGATATGCCATTTCCCCAGGAGTCATTGAATTTGCTGGATCCCTGATTACTGAGTCACACCAAGTATATGCTTGTGGCCGTGTTAGTCCACTATTAACTTCATGAAACTGCCTCTTCTTTCATCTCTACATTACAATGTCTAGGAGTTTATTCTTCTCTTCATTCCATATATTTTAAGCATTGAATTCACTGTAATTGTGTGTATTGCTGTGCAATTCTGTGGAATTGTTGGTGAATGCTGCTATTTATCCATAAGATTATAGAGAATTGAAATACAAACAAAATTGCACTTTGAGCTACAACATTGCTCCTCTCAGTATAAAATTTAAGATTTTAGATACTTTGGGAGTCTGGGACAGCTAGAGAGGACTGTTTCATGACAACACAGTATTAACAACTCCCAATATTTTTAGTATTAGGAGGTGTGGATATAAGCATAAGCCTAGCCATATGATTTGAGGATTGCTTTAAGTAACTTCATCCTCCAAACTACTTTGGAATTTATTACCAATGAATTCTCTTCTCTATCATACTTATATTGGCTCTATATGGTTCGAGAGTTAAATTTAATCAACTGGATATATTGGCTCTGCTGTTGATGTTGAGTGGTGGCAAAAGCAACTGTCTCTGTTTTTTCCAAAATCAGTTTTGAACCACTTAGAATGAGATAAAAAGGCCATTGTGGTTTCCAAGAGTGTTTAGCAGACCCCTAAGCTGCCATTGGGCTGCCACCACTGCTGCAACTAGGGGTGTTGAGTCAACAGGCCCTACAGAGGCTAAATCTTTCATGCATTCATGTGTCGTAAAAGATTTCCAAGAGGCTCTAGCTGAACACTAGTCAGAGATATAACTTGCCCTCTTTGCTATATAATAACCACTCAGTTTTGCAGTTACCTGCTGTCTGGGTTTGGATGTATTTGTGTTCTTATCATAGTAAAAAAAATTAAACTTTTGGAATGTAATTTTATATGTTAAATTACATTATAAAGTTCCTTTTGGAAATGATAATAGATTTAGCTACTAGCTACTGAGCACTTGTCTTGCTTCTACTTACTTTTAACTTGCTAAATCTCAGATGGAGTGGATGCATGAAGCGGTCTTATGACAAAGGTGTTACTTGGTCAAAGAGAGAGCAACTTCCTCCTGGCATATTAGGACCGTCAAAGAATAAGGTGTGGTTCTAAACATCAGAATATATTGTCTAATGACTCAAGTACACTAGTTATATCAGCAACAATGAAGCTTGATTGTTGCTATTATGATTCCCTTAAAATAAGTGATTCCCTTGTGCAGCCAATCTTGTTGGAAAATGGGCTCTTGCTCTGTGGATCATCTGTAGAAAGCTGGAATTCTTGGGGTGCATGGATGGAGGTTGTAACAACTCATTTGCTTGAGCACTTGGAATCTAATGCTGTTTTGGTATTGACATTTGACATATTTTTGACTTGTGTGAATAGGTGACTGCAGATGCAGGTAGGTCATGGAGAAAGCATGGCCCAATATACGTTGAAAATACATCTCTTAGTGTGATTCAACCAGTACCATTCCAGACTGCAGATGGGACATTTCGTGTTTTATTGCGTTCGTTTGATGACATTGGAAGAGTTTGTATGTCAGAATCCTATGATGGTGGTATGACCTGGGGTTATGCAAAACCCACTGAACTCCCCAACCCAAACTCAGGTTAGTATTCCAGAGTTGGAGTGGCAGCTTGCATCTTCTCATGGTGTTATATAAATGGTTTGTTAATGTTTAGTTGAATAAATGTATCTTAATCAGATTTTGAAAATTATATTTAGCCCATCTTAGTTTTCATGGTTAGCCATAACAAGTGTCAGATTTCTATCACTAGACATAATGCAACATGCATTATACTCGATCATATCATAGGCAATTGTAGCAAGAAAGCTGGCTGGAGTTGCTGTTAGAATCTTCATGCTTGACTTTTAATGTATCCAAGACCTCTCTCATTCACATCCGACATCTAATTTGGAACTTGGAATTGACTCTAAATATGAGAGGAAATAAAATTTGAGTTTCAACCAAGAGTAGAATTGCTTCTCTCAAAATGCGACTCGCTATTGTTGAAGCACACAAGCTCTCCCTGTTAAATCATGCTTCTTCATGAAAAAGTGCACACCATGCTTAACAGTTTGACGCAGTTGAGAACGAGGCATGCCACATTCTGCTTTACACACCATAAGGCATAGGCAAGAGAACCCTGAAGCAGTTGTTGGAGCATACAACATCTCCCTTTTAGATCTTGCACCTTTGTGAAAGAGCACACTCCCTGCAGGAAAATTTGACTTGTAGTTGGGAATGAGTTATGCATTGTTCCACTTTTGCACACTGTAAGACATAGGCCAGAGAACCTGAATCCCACACAATAGTTGAGTGAGGTGGATTCGTAGGACTGTTAACACCATCAGCTCATCAACTACAGCGCTGGTTGGGGCTTCTTTTTAGATTATAAGACAAGATTGCAATATCAATTTGCTCGTGCTTTCTTTTCTAAAACTAGAAAATGCTATTTCAAGAGAGAGAAAAAATGATCATGATCCCATGGTTTCTACCTTCTTTGCTACCTCATATAAGTTGTGGTTGACACTATGTTTTTACATTAGGTATTGATGGGGTTAAACTAAAAGATGGTCCTGTCTTGCTCGCTTACAATACAATCTCAAGGGGCGTGCTTAAAGTTGCTGTGTCCAAAGATGATGGTGACTCGTGGCAGGATGTTATTACACTAGCGGAAAAACTGGATATGGAATTCTCATATCCAGCGGTTATCCAGGCTAGTGATGGTTCTGTTCATATCACTTACACATACAATAGGACACAAATTAAGGTACTAACATGATATGTGCTGTGGAAAATGCATTCAGTTTGATAAAGCCTTTTATTCTTGCAACCACTTGAAGCATCTAGAAAATTTCATCTTGTACTTCTATTTTGCAGCATGTGGTCCTTCAACCAGGTGGATGCTAAATAGATTAGTAAGGAAGCTAAGAAGGTATTTCCTCTACCAGTTTCTATAGAGTGTAACAAGTTTATATTTAAATGTATGGATATGCTTTCCTATATGCATGTTTTCAGTAATTCAAAGCATACAAGTATTTTCCATGTCTGAAACAAATTATGATCCTTGTTTTCTCATCTGTTTTCTGTAATTATAATATTATAATATTTCCATCAAAATTGTAAATCCATTCTTGTGCTTGCAACTCACCCAACAAGATTATGGTACACAATTTATGCTTTTTGGTTTTTGTTGGTCCTATTATTGTCACAGCTGCCACTGTCCTTGTGAAACAGTAATTTGCCGATTCGCATAAGTTTGTGCCATATATATTGTTGTTACCAGTTTAATTTTGTTAAGATTTCTAGCAGTAAATTTTTTGATGCTTTTCCTTTTCTGTTTTAAACTCATTTGATTTATCATCCGTAGAAATGATGTAAATATGAACTATATAGTCATGATGTATTCTGGACCTTGGTTGACTGTACCTTCATGCTCCTGTTGTATGGTACTTTGTAGGTTAATCTTCTTTTGTTAATCTTGTGTTTATTATGGAATTCTACATCTGCGATAGCCTGCATTGGATACCACTAACATTTTCCAGTCAAATACATTAATTAGACAAATTCTTATAGCTAAGAAAAGGTTTTCATAGGATTGGATATTCAGACAATATTTTATTCAGGACTTCTGTAAAGCGGACATTACTCAAAGCTAAGAAAAAGCAATTTATCATGTGTAAATCCTCTGAGAATGGTGGATAGTTACGTAGATTGAAATACTCCGGCAACATCTCCCTGTTTTCTTTAGACATTATTATAGGTAAGTGGACAGGCATAGATGTGAATTCACTAAATCTGATATTCTGAATGGGCGTTCTAATCATCTAAATGCCACCATGGCCGTTACCATATGTTATGGAGGAATGATGGAGAAGAAATGCTGAAATACGATAATTGGCACTGGCACTTAATAAGTAGGTAAATAGCATCACTCTTTCCAGAAGAGACATTTAAACAATCTCTTATTGTAACAGACGCAAATTTTCTATGACAAATTACTCGGTTGAATGATGTAGAATGTCTATAACTTGTGTATTTCTCTCTTCCAATCTCTTTTCTTATATCTTCTGGGTGGAATTGGTTTATCTTTATTAGAAAATAAACTTGGGATTCATGGTAGTTCAGCATTGCTAGTATGGGTGAAGTAAATGGTGTGTTCAACATCTTGTGATGAAGAGAGAGATGCAGGGACTCGGGCAATTTTGTACCGAGTCCTCGAGAATTTTACAAACTCCAGTCATTTCATCTGGTCATGTGATGTAATGATACGGTCTTCTAGATTTCTGTCTTCTAATAATCACTTTACATAATGAAAAATGCATGGTATGGTTGTTCTTAACAGTTCAATTTCTTGTATGTTACTCACGTGCTCAGTGAAATAATACACGTTTCTCCTGTTGGAAAAGAGGAGTAAATGTCAGCTTTCTTCTGAGTGTGATTAGTTAAAAAGCAATAAAGGAGTATCCCATGCTGATCCTAACTTCGCAGTTAAAAATTTGCAGGCTTAAGGGAAGAACGCTATGTGGTGCTTATGCAGCAATCCCATGCTGCTCAAATATGAAACCCTCTTTGACCATTACATGGATGAAAAGCCTGTGCACAATAAAACCCCACAATGTCAAATGTAGACAATGCTCAGAGCCCTTGCAGCTAGGATATGGAATCCGTGATTTTGCAATGTCAGGGACTCTTGAGAAGAACACGCGTCTTTTTGTGATAATTTGGGGTACCAGATAGAAGTTTTCCGCGTCTTGTTAGCTGGTGCCCGTTTCTCTATTGATTTAGTACTTGTAGAGCCAGCTTTGTCATGTTATTGCTTTCGTGCCTGTTATATCACTGTCATCTTTTCACTATTGACAATTGCCTTTTGTTCTGCCATATTTACTAGGTCTTTCATAACATAAACCATACTAGCGATGCCATTTGTCCCTAGTTCAGCATTACAGAATCATGTGATCAAATATTGCACGGAAACTTCGCAAGGTTTGTGTTTATGTAATTAATAAAAGATGAAAAATTTCTCAGAAAAAAGAACAAGCACATGTTTTGGATGGTCAAAATCCATAATGTGCATGATGAAAACTCACAAAGATGCAAGAAAGCTGGCAATGAAACGGCTTCCCGTGGATGCATGGATGGCCAGAACATAGGGGCATTGCCCACTTGTTGAATACT
>Ga0325403_1004402_pt1 | contig 13086 bp, 11 predicted proteins | sample PopdelMetagenome_19_FD_205665 | JGI IMG/M metagenome (GOLD analysis project Ga0325403, IMG submission 205665) | Populus deltoides microbial communities from Bellville, Georgia, United States - Xylem-PdKOR-R4 | ecosystem: Host-associated > Plants > Phyllosphere > Stem > Wood/Secondary xylem...
GTTTAAGATCATTGCAAATCAAACCCCTCCCAATTACATAACGTATAGCGTAAAAATCTCAACTAAACCTTCCTTGTGGGATCGACCCCTTGCTTGCTCTATACTATCTTGTGTGTTTTAAGCTAGGGTAATTAATTTGTGCGACCGCGACATCGCAACAACCTTTCTTCTTTTCAAGCACAAACAATCTGAATCAATGAATTTTTGTGCTCGTTGTGATTTTTTGTACAAGACTTCAAATTAATGATGAGTGAATCTTACTATATGTGATTATGCATATAGCTAAAATGTAGCTCAAGATACAAGGTGCAAGTGATTTTCCTGTCATCTCAAAGGGGGCATTGCTTCATGAACAAATGCCAAAATCATTTTAAGCAAACATCTCATCAATTTTCTTTGAAAACTAAAATCAATCAAAAGTCCAAAAGTCATTTATGAAAGAGGATTTGTTTTTTTTCAAAATCATTCTAAGTCGGTCAGATCATGCAAGGTTGTAAGGTATGTTTATTTAAAAGAAAGGTATATGCAAAGAGAATTCCTAGCCAAACTTTGTTTTATTGATGAGGACAAATTACACAAAATATTTCTTTATAGAATCTGAATTCACAGACCTAATTACGTCTTCTCCATCTATATTAGTTAAGATTAGCTATATTTCTAATAAAGGTAGTGGTTGCATCAATGTGTTTTCGGTACTTCATGATATCATTCCCAACTTGGGTAGCCTACTATTGCAATCTCTTAACCTGACGGGCTACTTCCTCAACTTGCCTTGTCATTTGCTTTATCTTGTCCTAGAATAGAGTGTTGTCAATGACTAGGACACCATTACTAGGACACCATTACTGGAAGCTAAAGCCTCGTCATTTGTTTCAAGCATTCATAACGTGTTTTCCAGATATGTTACTTTAGTCGTTACTTATCACAGTTCTTCTCTTTTGATGTTAATCTCAATTATTTTACAGTTAATCTGGAACTCGAAACAATCAATGTAATCTTGAAATTCATGACGCTCTTTCATTGAAGTATTGGACCTATTTAGTACTTTTCTCATTTTGAAGTATTGGTCTTTTAGCTCAATTAGTTCTTCCTCTTGAGTTTCTAGCTCGAATTGCATCACCATAAGTTGTTCTTTTCCATACTCAACTTGTAACATCCCCAGATCTAGGATAAAAACATCAATCTCATGTCAACTGAAAAAATAAGTAATTAATTTTTTCTATATATATATATATGGTGTTCATATTGAAGTCTACCGAAATTTCAACAGAGTCTCCTCTATACTGGAAGGTGATACAACCATATTATTCGATAGTTTCACCCACATTTAACTAATGTTTTGCCTATGTTTTATATGTAAAATGCTTTGATATTTTTTGTTTTATGTTTTGAAGGCACTTTTGGATGAAAGATGCAAAAATGAGTAAATTGGAGGTAATTGACAGATTTGACCTTCAATCGATGTTTTGTGCATAGCGTGAGCTCTAGAGGTCGAAATGAAGTGATTCTAGTGGAATTAAAAAGATAACATCCATACCTTTCTGGACGTCTAAGGCAAGAAAATAAAATAAGGAAGAGCATGGAAATCAAAGCCTTCAAAGTCAAATCTCGCAATCTGCCAATGTTGACCTTTGGTCATTCCGATTTGAATATCTGGATCTACAGAAGTTCAATTGATGCAAACTCAATTTAGTTGGATTCCTGACTCAAAGACCTATTAACACTTCAAATTTCAGCCAACAACGATGTCATATGAGGGATATATAAGTTTTCAAAGATGACAACTGAATTCTACCAGCAAACAGGTTTCATGAAGAAACAAGTCCAAATTATGTTCTGAAGTATCTAAACCGACATCCAAGTATTTGTTCCAGCAATTTAGCTCCTCTAGGTCAAAACTTGAAGATTTCATGCAAGGCTATTTCTCGTTTTTTAGAAAATTAGTTATTAAAGTACTTAAATGTAAACTATCTACTTAAGGGAGGACAATTTTATAAAATAGAGACTAGGGTTTTCTAGGATATAAAAAGAACGAGAGAAGAGAAGGGGCAGCCAGCCAAGAAGAGAAAAATGCCCCCTTCCTCTAAGAAACCCGAAATCATGCATTCCTCCTTCTTTTTGATTAGTTGTTCAACAAACATGCAAGGCTAAACTCTTTTTCTTGGTTGTAAGGACACGGAAACTTTCGCATTTCAAGAGCTGTGAGATTTATTTTACCTTTTCTTTTCAGTTTATATGATAAATATGAATGTTCTCCTATGCTTATTTTTCCTATGATTGTTTATTTTAATTGCTAGAGCAGACTCTAAGTTATTATTGTAGACAATCTATTGCTAAGTTGATATCAAAACCGGAGTTGTGGTTTATGAACTTGTAAAGCAACTGAGTTTAATAATTGTGGCGGATCTATGTTATTAATCTTAGGGAGAACATTCAATCAAATCAAACATAGATTGCGTACAGTTATGTTTTCTTGATTAATCAACTTATCTAGTTCTTAAGGTTTCCATTGAATTAAATGACTAGTGCGGACACTGTGGTTGTTTGGTGGTTAGGGTTAGTTATACGGCGGATCCGTTAAGTAATCAATGTTAAGAAGAGATAAATATTCAGAATATAAATTGATGTCTCGTTTCCATGATCAGTTCTGATTTTTGTAGGTGGATGTTTACTTGTGACCAAGGTCTGTTCTCTTGATAATTTTCTAATTTTATTTAATTTCGCTTGATAGTTTTATGTTTTCTTTTGCTTTAGCCTAAATAACGTTCAAACCCCCCCTCAAATTGCATATCATCTAGCATAAAAATCTGACTTGAACCTTCCTCGTGGGATCGACCTCTTGCTTGCTCTATACTATCTTGTGTGTTGTGTTTTAAGTTAGGGTAATTAATTTATGCGACCGCAACATCGCAACAGAAGGTCCCAAGTTATCAACATTTAACCTGTTTACACTTCTAATAACTTGCATCTCTTAATTCAATCACGACCCAATCATCCTCGGTCTCAATCCCACAAACATTTCACACATATCAACCACAATATTTATGATAAACATTATATAACAAATATCATTATGGATGGATAAAAAATATAAATAAGCATACATGAAACATGGTTATATAAACTACAGAGTTGAGTTCATCTAATCAAGTTTAAACATTAATTATACAAATTAAGTTATACAAAAGTTTTCATGTTTAAAAAATACAAGGGTAAACATGCATGCAATGGTCCTAAAATAAAATACATATTATTGAAACATGAATATCACAATAAATATAACAACACAAATATCTAACAATTTAAAAAGGTAAACATGCATTCATATTTTATTCACTTCTCCCTTTTGGTTTTCATTGGAAACTCTTTCTCATTCAACTACTAAAAACCTTTTCCTCTCCCATTATCAACTTCCATTCAAGATTTCATAAGATCAACCATGATTATTTTCACTTAACACATTACCGATACCAATTTCACTGGTATCATCATCACCCTATAAGAGTCGATGCATGGTGATCCCCTTGCCCGGGATCATACCATACACTAAAGGTATGCTAGCCAATACATGGTGATCCCCTTACCCGGGATCCTAACATACACTTAATGTATGCTAGCCAATACATGTTGATCCTTTTATCCAGGATCCTAACATACATTAAATGTATGATAGTCCATGCCTCATATCACACTTCTCATCTTTCCTTTATTAGCAATAATTTCATCACTTGGCAATTCACATAACAACCTTTCACCTTGAATACACATACATTCAGAATACTATCCAAAATATCGACATGGTTACGCAAAATTTCCTTCTTTCACATAATAACCAACATTCAATAATTCATATTTAACATCAATAACATATTAAATAATGGGATTTAACTAGAAGGTATAGGTGTGGATCACCTACCTGCAGTAAAAGCTCTACTCATGCTCCCCTGCTACTACCGCTGCATAACGCCTATGGTCCCTCCTGGTAATCACAGGCATAATCTCATAAGTTATCCTCATTCAAGGATACATTTCATAATAACCATATTAACAGTCAATACAGGTCTTTCTTTCAATTATTACTTTCTTTATATTTTACGTTCTTTCATTTCATCTATTAATATCGTCATTCTTTGTCCAACCATGGTTATCATTCTTTTCTTTATATTTGAAATGTTACTGCATTGAACTGTTATTGTATTGAATTGTTACTATTTTGTTTTTGAACCGTTACTGTCTTCAGAGGTTGTATTCCGACCTCTCCTCAGATTTTTAAATATATTCAGAGACCAATCTCGCTTGAAACAGAGTTCTAGAACTCTGTTTTAAGCGAGATTGGTCTTGTTGGAAAGCTACGACATGAGGCTACAAGTCCTCTGAAGGAAGGAGAACCCATTTCTGCCCCCAAGATAGTCAAAATTTCTCATCAACTAAGCAGTCCTATTGCCCTACAGAGTCAGTCATGACTTAGTCTCGGTTGGTGACCCATAATTGAAGTTCTACAACTTCAAATTGAGCAAGAGCAATTTCCTTAGTTAGTTAACATCCAAAAATATAATTTTTATGAGGAACTTGATCTTAATTCCCTCATCCTCCTACCCGAAATCTTACCGAAAGTCAAGAGATGAGCTTGTCCAAACTCGTCACCCCCTTCCATTCACACATAATCATTCACAAACTATATTTTCTAGGTAAATTATCATGGTTTCACGCCCCCAATCACATACCACACATGAATTAACTTAATTTTAACAACTAATACTTTTTCCCCAATTCAAGTTTAAGAACCCTGATTTATAATTCAACATCAAGGATTGAATTTGAAATGAATTATAAGATCATCTTTAGAACATCTTACCCAGTAAGAATTAAGGTTTTGATCTTCAACCAGTTGAAGATTTTCGACTCCCTCCTTCCTTTTTTTTCTAATGACAGTCAACCCTCATTCTTCTCTTCTTGTTCAAATTTTCTTGTTAATCCCTTGCCCACAAGTGTTTATTCCATCTATAAACCCTTAATCTTGGATGGGTTCTTAAAATTTTGGTGTTTCTCTCTTAATTTTGCAATAATGGATACAAAAACTCCCTCTTTTCTTTCCTTTTGGTTGCTGCAGATTTTTGGTGAGGAGAGGAGTATTTATACTCTATAATTTCTCTATTTGTACTTATGTCCCATTTCCTTAAGTGTATTATTTTTTCCCCCATATTGTTTTTTTCTTCTTATAATCAAGCTATACCTCTTTTCATTTTTTATAACTCCACCCCAAAACTTCTAGTTTGGCTTACTTCCCTCAATTTTATCTAATCCTCAACATTTCAGGTTAATTTATAATGTCTCGAAATATTTCGCCCAGAAATTTATATCCTAAAAATTTCTGAATTCCCATTTTATTTAACCCTATGCATTAATTTCTTCATTTTATTTCCATTTAGTTAGTTTGCAATTTACATAACCTTATTTTCCTAGGGTTTACACAACCTTTTTTGTAGTCTCTCATGTCAGATTCAAGGCCTTCTTAGCACTTCTTTCTTCCCGTGACTGTGCTATATATTGTGCTTGAATCCTTTTTCCTTTTTCTATGTCAATTTCAACTAGCCAATTCTTCTTTTTTTCATTGTCTAATTTCTTTCTAAGGTTATCCTTTTCCTTCTTCAAATAGTCTATTATTTCCTTATCAGAAATCATCTTGCTCTTAGCTCGCTTCTTGATCTTAACCCTTTATTTCTTTATCTGCGCACACTTTTTGACCAGTTCATCATGCTTAAGTATTCGGTTTTCTAACTTTTTTTAGATCCTTATAGTTACTTCTTTGGCTATCTCAGCTTTTTTTTTTGTCAATCTCTTTCCAACTCAAGATCTTTTACCAATGTCGCTAACTATTCATCTTTTCCTTTCAGCTGTTGGTTCAAGAAATTTCTCATCTTATCTTATTCTTTCAATTATCTTTCCAAGAGTTGTTACTACCTTTGCTATAACAAAGGTCAATTCTGCACTTCTCTAACTGCTTTATTAACTATTTCCCATTGTTAATCTTTTTTTTTTCTTTTTGGTTGCTCCACTTCTAATTCTAAACTTCTAGGTTTTGTGAATCTGGTTATTCTAGAAAGCTTTTTATTTCTCCAGATTGCGTAGTTTTGCTTCGTTCTTCACCAATAGAAGCCTTTCTCAATCTTGTCTAATAAGTTCCACCTCTTGGAGGGATGACTAATATCTGAATAAACTGGTGAATTTTGTTAATCCCAAAGTTCTCGATACATACTACATTCCACCCAGCTGTCTTATTACAAGTACATGTGTATAAATGATGTATCCAGTTATACCAATCAAAGGAACCCATATCTTGCTACCATAACTCATTATACAAACTGCATCGTTCATCTATGGTGTTTTCCATTTGAAGTTGCTTTACCGTAATGTAGTATATTTTCTCTACCCACACTTTCTCGTCCAAATTCTTCCAAGTCTCATATATAATAATTTTTAATGGTAAAAGATCAAACTGCCCAAAGTTATTAAAAATATCTCTTGGTGTTTTGATATGACTGATAGTCCATAGATGCAATATTAGAACACAACATCTCATGGCTCCTTTCCCAAGCATCCTATAATGGTTGAGTGATAGCATGGTTTCAACCAAATTACAGTAGATAGGTTGATTTGATCATATTCATATTCCACGAATGCATTTGCATCTTCTAAAACTGATGACTCCGCTTTTAAATGGGAATAGAGCTAACCCGAATATAGCAAAAGTCACTAGCTTGTACTGTTCATCTCCTAATTTACTTTCCTCGACATGTATAATACCTTCTTCATTTTGACTTCCATCCCTATTAACACTAACATAATTATATAAAACCTTAACTCACAAATGGAAATTGATTATCATTAACCCTTCTTATGCTAAATCATTACAACCCATATCTAACAGATTTCACCCTCACTACTATTTCATCACATTAGTTCCCATTTACAATGGAACAACAAATCGTTGATTTTCATTTTACAATAAAGTAACATACTCATTTGCTTCATTTCAATTCTCGTAACAATAAACAATGCCTTTTTTTTGCCAAGAAAACAACAAACATTGACTTTCTCTTACCCAAAAAGCAACAAACATTGACTTTCATTCAATAATGAAAGCAACATAAGCACTGGCTTCCTTTCAATAATGGAAGCAACAAACATTGACTTCTTTTTACCAAGAAAACAACACATTGGCTTTCATTCAATAATGAAAACAACAAAATCATTGGCTTCCCTTCAATAATGGAAGCAACAAACATTGGCTTCTTTTTACCAAGAAAAAAACACACATTGGCTTTCATTCAATAATGAAAACAACAAAATAATTGGCTTCCCTTCCTTCAATAATGGAAGCAACAAATATTGGCTTCTTTTTACCAAGAAAAAAACACACATTGGCTTTCATTCAATAATGAAAGCAACATAATCATTGGCTTCCCTTTAATAATGGAAGTAATAAACATTGACTTCTTTTTACCAAGAAAACAACACACATTGACTTTCATTCAATAATAAAAGCAATATAATCATTGGCTTCCTTTCAAAAATGAAAAGCAACATAATCATTCGTTTTCATAAACCCCTTTGCAATATACTTTTGTCACATTTACCAAGGATTATCAAGTATAAATAATTGCAAGATTAATATACAAGATTACAAAAAAAAAAAAAACTAAGGTGCAAAAAAGACCTACCTGGTATCTAACCTCTAGATGCGACACCCTGCTGTGGTCTCGCTAGTGCATCCTCTCTTGTACCATTAAAGACAAACATTACCGACAAGTTCCACAAACAACAAAAGTGTCATTTCAATTATCATCTAATACAAATTTTAACTAACTAAGTAGGACAAATACTTAAAGTTTCCAAATTTTAACTCACTAAAGGGGAGAAATATGTATGAATTGAATCATTGCAAAAAAGGTGAATTGCAGTGTAACATCCCCTGTTCCGGGATAAAAACAACAATCTCATGTCAACTGAAAAACAAAGTAATTAATTTTTTTCCTATATATATTCATGGTCTTTGTATTAAAGTCTACCGAAATTTCAACGAAGTCTCCCCTATACCGGAAGGTCTCAAGTTATTGACATTTAACCTGTTTACACTTCTAATAACCTGTATCTCCTAACTCAATCCCAACCCAATCATCCCGGGTCTCAATCCCAAAAACATCATCATACATATCAACCACAATATTTATGATATACATTATATTACAAATATCATCATGGATGGGTAAAAATATAAATACGCATACATGAAACATGGTTATATGAACTACAGAGTTAAGTTCATGTAATCAAGTTTAAACATTAATTATACAAATTAAATTATACAAACATTTCCATGTTTACAAAATACAATGGTATACTTCCTAGAACATAGATTACAAGAAGTGAGCATAAGCTAGGATTTACTCCTGTCGTGCATGTAATGGTCCTGAAACAAAATACATATTATTGAAACATAAATATCACAATAAATATAACAACACAAATATCTAACAATTTGAAAAGGGCAACATGTATTCATATTTTGTTCACTTATCCCTTCTGGTTCTCATTAGAATCTCTTTCTTGTTCAACTACTAAAATTTGTTTCCGCTCCTATTATCAACCTCCACTCCAGATTTTATAAGATCAATCATGATGGTTTCTGCTTAACACATTACTGATACCAATTTCACTAGTATCATCATCATCACCCCGTAGGAGTCGATGCAAGGTGATCCCCTTACCCAGGATCATAACATACACTAAATGTATGCTAGCCAATATATGGTTGATCCCCTTATCCGGGATCCTAACATACACTAAATGGATGGTAGTCCAAACATGGAGATCCCCTTACCTGGGATCCTAACATACACTAAATGTATGCTAGTTCACGCCCCAAATCACACTTCTCATATTTCTTTTGTCAGTGATAATTTCATTACTTGGCAATTCACACAACAACCTTTCAGCTTGAATACACATACATTCAGTAATTCACATTTCACATCAGTAACATATTAAATCATGAAATTTAACTAGAAAATATAGGTGTAATTCACCTACCTGCAATAGAAGCTCTACTGGTGCTCACCTGCTGCTGCTGGTACACCACGCTTGTGGTCTCTCTTGCAAATCACATGTTTATCTCATAAATTTTCCTCACTGAAGGATATGTTTAATAATAACCATATCAATAGCCAATAAGTCTTTCTTTCAGTCATTTCTTTATATTTTACGTTTTTCTCATTACACTCATTAATATTGTTGTTCTTTATCTAACCATAGTTACCATTCCTTTCTTTGTATTTGAACTTTTACTGTTTAAATCTCGAACTGTTACTGTCTAGACATTGAACTGTTATTGTCCAACTATTACTGTCTTAACATTGAACTGTTACTGTCTAGACATTGAACCGTTACTGTCCGACCTTTCCTTATATTTTTAACTATATCTAGAGTTTTAGAACTTCGTTTCAAGCGAGATTGGTCTCGTTGGAAAGTTAAGGAAAGAGAACTCAATTTGCCCCTAAAATAGTCAAAATTGCTCGTCAACAAATATTGGACTGTTACTGCCCAACCGTTACTGTCTTGACATTGAACAATCCACTTGTGCCTTATGTTTACTTAGCCAATCCATGCTCAGAATCAAGTCAAAATCATATAGCTCTAACAGCATAAGATCTACCCTCAATTCTAGCCCTCCAATATATAGTTTTACCCCTCTATAAATATCATTAATATGTATATTCTCTCCTAGAGGTGTACTAATCATCACTCATAAACCCAAGTTACTAGATAACACATGCAAGTTATTCCCAATTCTATAAGATGCAAAGGAATGACTAGCTTTAGGATCAATTAAAGCATAAACTTGCATTGTATCTAACTGTAAAGTACCTACCACCACATCAGGTACAACTCCCACATCCACCTAGGTCATGTGATAGACCCGACCCTGAGTCCTCCCCTCCTGATTTCTGAGCCTCCCACAAGTAGCACTCGTCCTTGACTGGGTAGGCTTGATAGGACGATCGACTGTAACTGATTATTGCTGGCTCTGAACCTCAATCCTCTGACCATGGGTGTAAATCCCGAGAAAAAAACCAAGGTTGGATTAAATTAAAGAAAATAAACTAAACTAAAAAGAAGTGGGGGCAAAAACGAATACACTTAAAGAAAATGGGGCCTAAATGCAAATAAGAATAATTATAGAGCATAAATACTCCTATTCTCACCAAAAACAGATCTGCAGCTACGTAAAGAAAGAAAAGAGGGAGTTTTAATACCTATTTTTTTTTACAAATCAAGAGAGAAACACCAAAATTTCAAGAAACCATCCCAGATTGAGGGTTATAGGTAAAATAAACCCTGGTGGGAAAAGGATTAACAAGAAAAAATTGAACAAGAAGAGAAGAGGGGAGGGTCGGCTGTCATTAGAAAGAAAAGGAGGGATCGAAGCCTTGATTCGCACCAGGTAAGATATTATAAACCTGGTCTTATGAGTCATTTCAAGTCGATTATGAATTGACGCCTGGATGTAAATTTATATTGAGTTCTTAGACTTGAATTGAAAAAAAAAGGAAGTAAGAGTTGTTAAAGTAAAGAACTTCGTGTGTTATGTGTAAATGGAAAGGTGATGAATCTGGACAGTTTCGTTTCTTGACCTTCAAAGAGATTTTGGGTAGGAGAATGAAGGAATTAGGATCAAGTTTCTTCATAGAAATTGTAGTTTTAGATGTTTACTAACTAATGAAATTGGTCTTGCTCAATTTGGAGTCATAGAACTCTAGTTATGGGTCACCAACCGAGACTGGGTCATGACAGACCCTATAGGGTAGTAGGTCTGGTTCATTGATGAGCAATTTTGACTATCTTAGAGGCAGAATTGGGTTCTTCTCAAAACATAGAACTTGTAGCCTCATGTCTTACCTTTCCAACGCCATAAATTATGCTTGAATCGGAGTTCTATAACTCCAGATATAGTTAAAAATCTAAGAAGAGGTCATACAGTAACAGTTCAAAAATGAGACAGTAATAGTTGGACAGTAACAGTCCAAGTGTTTGTTAATGAGCAATTTTGACTATCTTAGAGGCAGAACTGGGTTCTTCTCAAAACATAGAACTTGTAGCCTCATGTCTTACCTTTTCAACGCCATAAATTTTGCTTGAATCGAAGTTCTATAACTCTAGAAATATAGTTAAAACTCTGAGGAGAGGTCATACAGTAACAGTTCAAAAATGAGACATTAACAGTTGGACAGTAACAGTCCAAGTGTTTGTTAATAAGCGATTTTGACTATCTTAGAGGCAGAACTGGGTTCTTCTCAAAACATAGAACTTGTAGCCTCATGTTTTAGCTTTCCAACGCCATAAATTTTGCTTGAATCGGAGTTCTATAACTCCAGAGATAGTTAAAAATCTAAGGAGAGGTCAGACAGTAACAGTTCAAAAACAAGACAATAACAGTTGAACAGTGATAGTCCAAATATAAAGAAAGGAATGATAACTAGGATTGGACAAAGAACGACACTAATAATAAGTGAAATGAGAAAAACATAAAGTACTAAGAAATGACTGAAAGAAAGACTTATTGGTTGTTGATATGGTTATTATAAAACATATCCTTGAGTGAGGAAAATTTATGAGATAAACCTGTGATTTACAGGAGGGACCACAGACATGGTGCAAGAGCAGCAGTAGGGGAGCACGAGTAGAGCTTCTATTGCAGGTAGGTGATTCACATCTATGCTTTCTAGTTAAATTCCATGATTTAATATATTTTTGATGTGAAATGTGAATTATTGAATGTATGTGTATTCAAGGTGAAAAGTTGTTATGTGAATTGCCAAGTGATGAAATTATCACTGACAAAGGAAATATGAGAAGTGTGATTTGAGGCATAAACTAGCATACATTGAGTGTATGTTAGGATCCCGGGTAAGGGGATCACCCTATATTGGCTAGCATACATTTAGTGTATGTTAGGATCCCGGGTAAGGGGATCGTCACGAATGGACTAGCATACATTTAGTGTATGTTAGGATCCCGGGTAAGGGGATCACCTTGTATTGGCTAGCATACATTTAGTGTATGTTAGGATCCCGAGTAAAGGGATCTCCACGTATTGGCTAACATACATTCAGTGTATGTTAGGATCCCGGGTAAAAGGATCACCATGTATTGGCCAATATACATTTAGTGTATGTTAGGATCCCGGGTAAAGGGATCGCCTTATATCAACTCCTATGGGGTGGTGATGACGATACCAGTGACATTGGTATTGGTAATGTGATAAGCAAAAGTAATCACGTTAATCTTATAAGGTCTGGAATGAAGGTTGATAGTGGCAGAGGTAACGGTTATTAATAGTTTGAATAAGGAAGAGATTTTAATAAATAAAAAAACTAGAAGGGAGAAGTAAATGAAATATGAATGCATGTTACCCTGTTGAAATTATTATATATTCATATTGTTATATTTATTGTGATATTCACCTTGCAATAATATGTATTTTGTTTCAGGATCATCGCATGCACGACAGGAGTAGATCCTAGCTTATGTTCCCTTTTTGAAATCTAGGTTCTAGGGAGTATACCCTTGTATTTTGTAAACATGAAAATGTTTGTATAACTTAATTTGTATAATAAATGTTTAAACTTGATTGGATGAATTTAACGTTGTAGTTTATATATCCATATTTCATGTCTATGTATCTATATTTATTTAAATTATCCATCCATAATGATATTTTTGTTATATAATGCATATCATAAATATTATGGTTGATAGGTGTGAGTATAATTTTGGAATTGAAACCCAGGATGATTGGGTTAGGAATTAAGTTATGAGATGCGAACAGTTAGAAGTGTAAACAGGTTACATGTCGGTAACTTGGGACCTTCCAGTATAGGGGGGACTCCGTCAAAATTCTGGTAGATGTTAATACGAAGACCATGAATACGTATATACAAAAAAAAAATTAACTACTCTGTTTTTTTTTTTACATGAGATTGTTGTTTTATCCCAGAAATGGGGGATGTTACAATAGGCTCCCTCGGT
>Ga0325403_1004403_pt1 | contig 13086 bp, 5 predicted proteins | sample PopdelMetagenome_19_FD_205665 | JGI IMG/M metagenome (GOLD analysis project Ga0325403, IMG submission 205665) | Populus deltoides microbial communities from Bellville, Georgia, United States - Xylem-PdKOR-R4 | ecosystem: Host-associated > Plants > Phyllosphere > Stem > Wood/Secondary xylem...
TTTTGGTACAGCATCGGATATTATTTTTTATTTAAAAATATTTCAACATCTGCCCATTAAAAAAAAATATCTAAAATATAATTTCAAAAAACAAAATTTATTACGAGAAGAGAACTGTGTAAACAGAGACACCAGAAGTCCTCCTGCTATCATCTCATTAAATGATACTAGACACGTGTACGGCCGTGTGGCTTTGAGTTTGAGCCAAGATATCATATCCAACCCGACGCCAACCGCAGCAGAAAGTGTCAAGGGTGGGTGGTTTCCGTTGGCTCCGCGTTGCCGTATTTACCTATCGGGTTGTGTATTTTTCAGCAAAACAAACGTGGGCTCCACCACAATTACCACTCTCCAACCCCACCTGCCCATGACGAACCCCACCCAATTCAGCACTTCTGCATTTCTGCAGCCTATAAAAATGAATCCCAGCACAACAGAACCAACCAAATCCCATCCCTAGCTAGCCCTGCAATCTCTCTGAGAACCACCAGAGCATGACATCTCTCAGTACTTTCACCTTCTCCTTTCTATTACTCACCTTCTCTTCTTCTTCCTTTTCCTTTTTCTATGCCTTCGCTGCTGGTACGTATATCTGTCTTGCTTACCTTTCTTCAAGTTTAGTTTCTTGTACGTAGTACGTACGTAATTCTTTTGTTCCCATACATCTTGTATGTATAATAATATTATTTGCAGGTACGATAGGAGTGAACTATGGCCGAGTAGCCAACAACTTGCCAGCACCATCAGAGGTGGTGAGCCTTCTGAAATCACATGGAATCAACAGGGTCAAGCTCTACGACACAGACTCAGACGTTTTGACAGCACTCGCCGGCTCGTCCATAAACGTTGTTGTGGCGCTCCCCAACGAGCTCCTCTCCTCTGTTGCTGCAGACCAGTCATTTGCTGACTCCTGGGTCAAGGGCAACATCTCTCAGCATTTCCCCCAAACAAAGATTGAAGCCATTGCTGTTGGCAATGAAGTATTTGTTGACCCAAAAAACACAACACCTTTCCTTGTACCAGCCATGAAGAATGTTCACAATTCTCTTGTCAAGTTCAATCTTTCTTCTATTAAAATCTCATCTCCTATCGCTCTCAGTGCACTTCAAAGCTCCTACCCGGCTTCAGCCGGATCCTTCAAAACCGAATTGATTGGACCCGTTATTAAACCAATGTTGGATTTTCTACGTCAAACCGGGTCATATCTTATGATTAACGCATACCCTTTCTTCGCATACGCTGCAAACGCTGATGTAATCTCCTTGGATTATGCTTTGCTTAAAGAGAACCAGGGTGTGGTGGATTCGGGTAACGGGTTAAAATACAATAGCCTTTTGGAAGCCCAACTCGACGCCGTTCATGCAGCCATGTCAGCTATTCAATACAACGACGTAAAGATGGTGGTGACAGAAACTGGATGGCCTTCCTTAGGGGACGAGGATGAGATTGGTGCAGGTGAAGCAAATGCGGCTTCGTATAACGGAAATTTAGTGAAGAGAGTTCTGACAGGAAATGGGACCCCCCTGAGACCGCAGGAACCGCTTAACGTTTACTTGTTTGCATTGTTTAATGAGAACGAGAAACCGGGTCCCACATCTGAAAGGAACTATGGTTTGTTTTATCCAAATCAGAAGAGAGTGTACGACGTCCCGTTTACGCTCGAGCAGTTAGGGAATGGCCAATCAATGCCGGTAAACAAGAGCAACAGTCCGGCCCCGTCCGTACAGAGTGGTGGTGATGTATCGACGACATCATCAGTGGGTCAAACTTGGTGCGTGGCCAATGGGAATGCGGGAGCTGAGAAACTCCAAGCTGGGCTCGATTATGCTTGTGGTGAGGGAGGGGCAGATTGCCGTCCGATTCAGAACGGTTCCACGTGCTACAATCCAAACACGGTGGAGGCGCACGCATCGTATGCCTTCAACAGTTATTATCAAAAGAAAGCTCGTGCTGCCGGCACTTGTGAATTTGGTGGCGCGGCTTATGTGGTTACGCAACAACCTAGTAAGTATCTCTCTAATAATCTTTTCACTACGTTAACCTGTGATTGATGAAATATGATTCCGCCATTAAAAGTCGGTTCATGTTTCTTGGATTTGAATCTGATTTCCTTCCTTAAACACCGACTCGACTGCTTGGAAGAAAAAAACCCAACAAATTATCATACACTTAGGGTATTGGAATTTGGACATGAAATGCAGCGAATCCGATAATTTTAAACCAGTTACAGATTGAGGGCAAATATTTGTTAACAATTTATGCGTTTCCCTGTAGTTTGAAAAATAGACAGACATTACTTTTGACAGTAAGCTGACATGATGAACCGTAGAGACATTAGCTTATTCATAACTGGAGTCACAAGTGTGACGTCGTCATGTGGACAGATAGAGTAGACGTTGAAGAATAAGACATTCTGTCTTCATTTAAAAAAAAAAAAGACTATGAAAATTAGCAAGTAAGAGATAATAATTGACCTCGTCATGTGGACAGATAGAGTAGACGTTGAAGAATAAGACAGTCTTCATTAAAAAAAAAAAGAGTGTGAAAATTAGCAAGGAAGAGATAATAATTGATGTTGAGATTTTCAACATTACGTGCTTGTTTTATCCTAATTGATGTGTGTAATTGCAGCCATGTTCAAGCAGTTAATGTTCAACTCATCACCTGACACGATGAAATACTTTGTGTTGCAGGATTTGGAAATTGCAAGTTCCCCACTGGATACTGAACATGCCATGATGATGGCGAATTTTGGAAGGAGATTTGCTCGAGGGATTGGTTTAATTCTTTCGTCGTCTAGACATGTTATAGCAAATTTTCTTGCTCCATACAGTTCAAGTGGAGTTGTTGCTCTTCTCTTTATAATTTATTATACAAACAGACACCGATTTCTTTTACTGTTACGAGTATATAGTATATCTTATCATCTATTCTACGCACGTATAAGAAATTTGTTCAAGAATTCTTTTGCATAATTCACTCTGTAACGTCTAATTTTCATATGGGTTTCCTTCTTTCAAGCTCTGGAACAACTTTGACAATTTACCTGAAGACTTGCATAAGATTTTCGTATATGAAATTTGTTCAAGAATTCTTTTGCATAATTCACCCTGTAACGTCTAATTTTCATATGGGTTTCCTTTTCAAGCTCTGGAACAACAATTTTGACAATTTACATGAAGACTTGCTACGCATAAGATTTTCGTGTAAGAAATTTGTTAAAGAATTGTTTTGCTATTTCACTCTGTAACGTTTAATTTTCATATGGGGTTCCCTTTTCAAGCTCTGGAACAATTTTGACAATTTACATGAAGACTTGCTACGCATAAGATTTTCGTGTAAGAAATTTGTTCAAGAATTCCTTTGCATAATTCACCCTGTAACGTTTAATTTTCATATGGGGTTCCCTTTTCAAGCTCTGGAACAATTTTGACAATTTACATGAAGACTTGCTACGCATAAGATTTTCGTGTAAGAAATTTGTTCAAGAATTCCTTTGCATAATTCACCCTGTAACGTCTAATTTTCATATGGGTTTCCTTTTCAAGCTCTGGAACAACTTTGACAATTTAACTGAAGACTTGTTGAATTGAGAGAGAAGAGAGATGGATGATAAGATATTTGCCCATAGTATAGCAGCACCGTGCACGCTCATTGCAACTTGTTTAATAAGATGATTAACAGTTGTGCAGGAATTCTTACGAGATTGAATGTCTAATTTTAGAATTTTTTCTTGCACAAGAGAATGAAGCTGGCCATAAATTACAGAGGTTTAAAGAACAAAATATACTTTGAAATTACAGAGGTTTAAAGAACAAAATATACTTTGATAGAAAAACTATGTTTAACATTGTATAAATAGGTTGTGTATCGTCTTAATCATGCCCTTACAAAGGTTTAAAGAATAATATACTTCAATAAATAAAAAAAAGCTATGTTTATACATAATTTGTAAAACAGAGTTCTTGAGAGATCGATCAAATTGATAAATTAGCATTATCATTATTTAAATTTGATCTATGTTAGTGATTACATGCCATAAAGAATGTTTAAAGGCCAAGTTGATCCATACAAAGTAGGGGGGTGTGCATTTCCGGTTCGGTCCGGTTTTGGGCCAAAATAAATAACCAAATTGAAATTATTTTTTTTCAAGTTTTGGAACCGAACCGAACCGAAAACCGGTTCAAACCAAACATTTTCGGTTCGGTTCGGTTTTTTTCCTTCCAAACTGTTTAAACCGGTTTGTCATATTTCTATTTTCATAGCTTTGTGCTTATGAGAGAAATCTTGGCTTTCTCAACAAGCTAAACCGGCAAGGAATATCCAGAAATCCAACCCCAGTTTTCTTTTTGCTAGATCCTTGCTCAAAAATTAATCTTTGCACAAAAATTACACAAAACATAAGGAAAGAAAAGAAGTTATTTCACTGGAAAAAAAAATTAAGATCAAAAGATATGTATTATTCAAATGTAAAACCAAAACAATCATAAACTAATTACAAATTTTTATATAGATTCACACCATCTATCGAGTGTGTGGTGTTTTTATACTCGGTTTCTTCAATAAATAACCAAACCCGATGTCCAGTTGTTGTTCTCATGAAACCAACATCAAGAAAATCATAGAAAAACTTTTCACTGGTTTGACATAACAATTTTCTTCGGTTACATGGGTATGAAAAATTATATAGCAATTACAAAGTTAAAAGCAAAAGAAAAGGTAAAGAGAGGCGTGGCTGAACTAAAAAAATTAAAACCAAGTGAAGAAAGGTGTGCCTTTGATATGAGGACAGCTAATAGGAGGACAGATAAGCATGGAGAAGCAGGAGCTTAACAATGCTTAAAAATTGTGGGATATGGATTGTGGAGTATAGAGAAAAATGAGAGAGGAGAGAGTGGGAGACGTAGAGAGCAAACTAAGGGGAGGGGGCGGCTGTCTTCAGAATGTTACTTTAGGTTTAGGGTTACGAAAAAAACATGTTATTTATACCTTTTTTTTTTTAATGGTGGCTGAGTTGAAACGATTCGGTTCGCTTCAATCGGTTTAAGACTTTGAAAACCGAAACCTAACTGAACCGAATTTTTTTTGTGATTTTCAATCGGTTAATTCGGTTTTTTTTCGGTTCGGTTTTTTTGGTTGTTTTTTTTCGGTTTAATCGATTATTCGGTTTTTATCTCACCCCTAATACAAAGGTTGAAGAATGAGGTAGTATCATTTTATTTTGTATTTTTTCAATTATACTTGTTTATATTACCAATTCATTTATATGTAATCTATAAAATAGATTCGATAAAATTCATGTTATCTAAACATTTCTTGAGAAATCAAATTGATATATAAACATTACTATTATTTGAACTGATCTATGTTACATGCCACAAAAGAGTAGTTAAAGGCCAAGTTTTGACTCTTTTTTTTTGTTGACCATCCCTATCTTGATATCGACCCTAAATCAAAACAAGATATAAATGTTGTTGTTGCAAAATCTGTTGTATGTCAAATAAGGTTTGATGAATAAAAAATTAAAATAAAATTGTAGGAATGGTAATAATTTCTCCATAAGATCACAAAGTGATCTAGTCATTTTAACTTGATTTTTTATGCTCTACTAATCAAGTTGAATATGAGGCATTAATTATAGGTCTGAAAGTTTAGTAAACTATGGTAACAGGGGATTTATTGTTCATTATAGACCAATTAATTGGTGAATGTAAGTGTGAACATCCCACTCTAACGTTGTACAATTTGATAGCTAAAAATATTATCGATAATTTGTTTTTTATTTAATATTTATCTTTTAGTGATAGGAAATAATATTGAAGCCATGGATATTATCTATCATCATAGCATCATCCTTTTAAGGATTATTATATACAATAGACTCTATAATTGAAAACACACAAATAATTATGATAAAACTATTAATGAAATTTTCTATTAAGTGCAATATAGGGTCTCAATAAAAACAAGTATTCTTAATCCCAATTAGATTTTCTTAGAATTGAATTTGCAACGAGACTTCAATCACCTCTAATCAAACAAAATAGAGACTTCAAGCCCCATACCCTCAGTAAAGGTAACATGTTGTAAAAGCATCACCATGTAAAGAAAATACAAGAGTTCTAAGAAAGGATAAGTTTGTAGAAACCAAGGTGTAATGAAAATAAATAAAATAATTTAAAAAAAATAAAAAAACAATAAATCTCTATGAAAAAAAAGATAAATAAATTGCTGAAATTGAATCTATGATGCAGGCCATCATTTATGGTGGTATCTGGTCCTATTTATATTGTACAGAGTTTAAATTTCATTTACATAGGTAATTATAATCATATATAAATATTCTTATTAGATAAAGAGACTAATAGAAGCCAAACTTCTCTTATATTAATACACACATGAATCCTAGTCTAATCTCTAACTTCTAATTAGTTTATATAGTTGAGGATTCTTATTCTGAATTGTTATAATTTATTTTTGGATTATTCTTCAAATTCATTTTTTTTTCAAAATAAAAATAAAATAATAACCACAAGAAGACTAGTATTTAAAAAAAAAAACTGAGAGAATTTCAAATATAGAAATATTAAGCTGCAATTTTGGATGGAATCAGAAGCCTTATTGTAACTCATTTTATCCAAAGCTAAAGAGACAACACAAACTCAAGGTCAAGTTACATGATTATTGGACGAATCTCCACAAAAATTAAGTCTAAGACATAATTAAATTTTTAATAGACCAATTTGATTTAATCATGGGCCATATTAAAATTCAATTATGTTTAAAAATTAATTTGGATCCAATTGAAGGATTTAATTAGGTGTAAGAACTTAATTATACTTTAAGGATCAAATTAATTTAATTAAGGGCTTAATTGGTGAAAAATTAAGTTTGGAATCCCAATTTGAACTTAATTAAGAAGATTGAAATTTTAGGAGACCAAATTTAATTTTTACCAAGTCAATTGATTGAAATTGGGGTAAAATATGCAAGAAAATCAAAGTTTTATGATCAATTAAGGGCTAAATTAAAAAAATTCATAGCAAATGACCATTTTGAAAAAATCATCGAACTCTAGGGACCTAATTGGCTCAAATCAGAGGTGAAATTGAAGATATTTAAAAGTTTAATGATCGGTTAATGGTTAAATTGAAAAAATCCAAAATCAATTATCAAAATAAAAAAGATGTTGAAATTGAAGTTCGTCAGGGGCAAAATTGAACAAAATTAAAATTTTGAAGCCAATCAAGGGTGTAATTGAGAGAAATCATAAATCGAGAGATTAAAATAAATTTTATCTAAATAGCAATGTTTTGGGTTAACTTTTCATCTTCTTCTTCAGATTTTCACCTAAAAAGGCTACTAAGAGGGCCATCTTCCAAAGGCATTTAATATTTCATCTCTTCATCAAATTTGGTAAAACTTGCATGCAAATGACAACCTGACATCTGACTATTGACGCCATAGCAATTATGGCACTACCCTAAAGTGACCAACCGACCAACCCTTTCCTGTAACAAATCTAATAGCTTATGATAGCTACTTTGAACCAACAGTTAAGATCCTTCTAGCTCAAATCAAGGGTCAAGCTTTGACACCATTAAAAACAAAATGTCCATCTTCCACCCTCTATGAATAAGAGTGGATTTCAGTCAAGCTTTGGCACCATTAAAGAAAAAAATCCATCTCCAACCCTTTATGAATAAGAGTTGATTTCATGGCCTGAGGAAAGAGAAATGAGATACTAAAGTTGAGAGAAAAAAATTTATGTCTAGTTTTTCTTCCCTCCCATCTCAGCTACCACTTTGTCCATTTTCTCTACCGCCACCAACTACTCGGTAATCTTCCCTGCAACACCAAGATCGTCGCCAGCCTTTTGTCTCCCCCGGCCAGACAAGCTTTACTCTTCCTTTTCCCATTGGAACCCCTCTATAGCCATTTGCATGCAGAATTCTTCTGCATGCAAATGTCATTTTCCTATTAAATTGGGCAGGTCAAACTCGTTTCCAGCCCAGCTTAGCTGAATGTAAAAAAAAATAAGGATCGAGTCTTTAGAGTCGCCAATCGGCCCAGCCCAACCCAGCTGGGTCCGGACTAGTTGGTTGGGTCGGGCCCAACCTAATATAATAATAATAAACAATATAATATTAAAAAAACAAAAAAAAATTAAAGTTGTTTAAAAAAATTGTGATTTTCTCACATGTTTTTCTATCAAATTTGCATAATATCAAGTTGTATATTTACATTGTAAGATACGAATCCGGTATTAAAATACTCAGTTTTCTCTGAAACGTTTCTTAAAAAAAATTGAAAATCCAAAAAAATCTCAACTTTTAAATTAATTTCCCCTTTCAAAAAACAAAAAATGTTTTGTTTTTCATGCATACGGTCAAATTCTAAAAGTTTTCCAAACATATTTTCATAAAAAAAAAATATATTGCAACTTTCTCATGTTTTAAAAATACAAAAAAAAAATAGATATCATAACTAGTTTATGGTTATCCATTAGGATTTAACCAAAATATCAAAAACCTTCACCAATCATTTTATTCATTTTATATTAAGGTTTAGATGTAGATTTTAATATTTTGGGGTGTAAAATTACATACTAGAGTATACCCTTAAGTATTAAAGATACAAAGAAATAAATGCGATTTTAAAATTTAGCCTTTAGAATGGTTAGAATTCAACCCAATAAGGTAAAGATTCCTTCGCAAAGGGAGATCTACTTTAGACTTTAGAAAAAAACCAACGAATAAAAACTTGACATAGAAAAACAATCAAACAACAATGCAACTTACCTTAGGTAAGGAACACCTAGGGTGATACATCTTCCCCTTGCACAACAAGTTCGTTACCCCGGACTCTCGCAAACCATAGGTTTCCTAGTAATCTTAATACTAGGTGGCAACTCCTGAACCTTATAATCATAATCATATGATTATACTCAAAACCTTTTTCCTTTCCCAACAACACCTCTCAAAAGACTCTCTTTAGCTTGCCATTCAACGTCACCCTGCGACATGAATAACATTGTATTATGTGTGTATTCAAACTCCTAATCGATCATGACTTCTAGTCAATTGATCAATTGCTCTTTCAACACTTTTAGTCAATCAAGGACTATTTCGACTTAGTTAATTTTTCTATTTCATGATTGATTTCAGCACTCTTCCTTTACTTTATGGTGAACAATCAATGTTCTTTATATTTATATTTATTTTTAGTGTAAAAAATGCCTCCCTATATTACTTTATTTCTTAAATTATTTAATATTAACCCCATCACACTTGTACTAAAATTAATTGATCAAATCAACAAAGTATGATGTGACAAATAACACCAATTTTAATTTTGCCAATTTTGATAAAGTTAATGCATATTTAAAATCTCTATGTTCTTTTTTTTTAATTTAAAAACTTTCCATAAAATAAAGATGACTAATGTTACATGAAATTCTAACAAATTAATGTAATCTAATTTATTAAGTTTATCAAAAGTACTTTTAGGGTAACACCTCTCATACATTCCTCTTTTTTAAACTTCTTTATTGTTTTGTTGTAATGTTGATAGATTTTTTTAACCAAGTTTTTTTTATCTTGTCCTCATTGATGAAAGGAACTAATTATCTTTGCATGTTAAAACAATGTTGAATCAAATGTGTAATTGAATTCATGTATTGTATAATATTTATTGGATTCACAAGCAATAAATTCACGTTTCTTTTCTTTTTTTATCATTCTAAATCAAGTACTAATATGTCAAATAATCTTCTAATCAATTACGCTATTAATTAACTATTTATACCTTCCAAAAAATCTTTCAATAAAGAGAAATTATACAATATAAACTTAGCTTTAAGAATAGGCAAGTGGCAACCTCAAAAAATCAAGTGGAATGTGGAATACCTAGATTTTCTAACCTTAAGAAAAGTTAATTTTGCCTACACGTTAAGAAGAACAAGAAGAGAGATTAGATGAATTGCATAAATTCAAAAGTACTAAAAAAATAATGAAAGAAATAACAAAAGTGGTAAGTAAAGTTATAAAACATCTAAAAAAAATAAATTTGTATCGAAATTGTATATATATAGGGATTGACCATCTTTTTCTAATTGATGGTATGGTCTATTTATATTGTACAACAAAGTTTCAGATGTTCAAGTAACTTATTCACTTTGCAAAAGCTATGTTTGGCGTTCAAACAGCTAATGCCTTTCCCTAGCAAAGTTTTATGCAACTAGACTATTTTCGCAATATTTTTTCATTGCTATCTCCAAATGATTTTGAGGTTGTGCTTCCAATACTAATTCAAACAGTAGAGTAATTTTTTAGAGTGCCCATGAGCATGCCTTCGTTGTAGAAGACTCGTGGAGATTAAAATAAAATTGAGAATTATCTAGTACTCCAGCCAATTCCTTTGCATCGCAATCATATAGTTCCTCAAATACTCCTCTAACAAGACAATGATTCTCTTTATTTACCTATCATTTTGAGGATGATTGGTAATGTAGGACTTCAGCCTAATCCCCATCAAATAACACAAAACTGTTCAAAATTTGCTTGTGAACTGTACATCTTGATCACCATATTTTAGTAAAACAAACCAGCAACTACCTTATTCATCCATATTGTTGGAATAGCAATGAATACGGCATATTTGGTAAACTTGTCCATTACCAACATGAACTTTTGGAAACCCAACAACAAAATCCATTAAAACCAATACCCATGGTCTTTTTTGAAAGGGTAATGTTTGTAACAACCTCACCTTTTTTGTTTTTCAAAACACTTTGTTTTGTTGGAACATAAGATATATTTTTACATATAGTTCATGTTAGGATCCAATTCCTGCCATTTTGATCGTAGTTCCAAGTTCGCGGGTCCTAGGGACTTTCTTTACCATTTTTAGCTAGTAATAGGTTTGGAACAAAAATGTTATTATTCTTTCCATTCGCGAATATAGATCATAAATCTCCATGATCAAATGCTTCCTTAGCTTCTCATTAGGCACATATATTCAACCTCTTTTGTATAAAAAAATGCCATTTTCCAACCAATATCATCATACATTTCCCTCTCCTAATAGACCAATCAGATTCGTATAGGTTGTTTCTTCCTTGACAACCTAATGTGATCTCTCCAACATATCAGATTTCACCTGCACAATAACAAATAGAGTAACAAGCACCTCTCACTTACTTAAAGTATTTGTAACCTAATTGTGTCGTTATGGCTTATGTTCTCACAAAATCATATACAGTCAGAAACTCCTGCTAGCGAGCTTGTCGTTATGACAATTTCTTATATAAATATATGTCATAATATTCATCTTTACCATAAACATAAGCCCTAATAGATGCATTTTCTACAAACCAAGACAATGCTCCAACATAGTCATTTTTTCTCAAGTGTGGAGTATATTTGTTTAGCCCATTTAGTTTTGGGCTTTCAAATGCCATTGGATGTGTCTTGTACCTATACCTTACCAATTACCTTATCTGAAGCATTAGTATACACCTCAAAAGACACTTAAAATTTGGTAGTCTTAGCATTAGAGCAAAAGACATAGTTGTTTTCAAATTATCAAAAGCTCATTGACATCCATCTATCCATTCCCACCTTTAGTTTTTCTTTAACAAATCAGATAAGGGTTGCCTTTTTGTTGGTAATAGATTATTAGTCCTGGGAAAGACCGCAACTCAGGGATGGTTGTTGACACTAGTCAATCAAAAATAGCATGTACTTTTCTAAGATCCATCCGCAACATATCTTTATCCATCAAATGACATAAAAACATAATTTTTGCCCTTGTAAACTTATATCTTTCTCTGTTCACGTACATTTATATTCCTTCGACCTACTTAAACTTTGAAATATGTATTATGTGATCTCTCACTCCTACTATAGATTACAATATCATCTAGGTAAACCACAATAAAATCATCTAAGCATTCATACAAATCATTCATTAAGTTGTAAAATGTAGCTAGAGTATTTTTTAAAATCAATAGGAATTGTCAAAAACTTGCATGCATCATACCTCCTTATACATATTATTTTTTATTCATCTCCCTCAACAATCCTCACTTATCAATAACCTAATCGCAAATCCAACTTTATGAAGATAGACATTCCACTTAAACTCTCCTTCAAGTCTTGAATCAGATGCACTATATATTTGTTGTTGATAGTCACCTTATTCAGTGCTTGGTAATCGACACAATCCTAAGGTTTTCATTTGTCTTCTTCGAAAACAAAACAAGAGCACCATATAGAGCTTTGGAAGGTTGAGTGAATCCAATGTTAATTAACTCCCACTATTTTCACAATTCAACCAACTCCATAGGTGACATACAATATGAGGGATGAGATGGTGGTGTTGCTCCAAGAACCAACTCAATTCAGTGATCAATACCCCTTTTAAATAGATGTTTTTTCAACAACTCTAAAAGCATTACATACTCATATTGTCCAGGTACTTATGCAGTAGCACTCAACACCTCACCACTCCGATCCAATTTCTTATTCATTATTCTTGTGAGGAAGACTTCCTCACACTTACTTATTGCTTTGTTAATAGAAATGGTTGAAAACCATGTCTTACCTTTTATTAATGTTATTAACCATCAAAAACTCACGATAGGAACAAAATAAGGACATACCTCATTAGCAACTATGATACCATCAATGTATGATGATATTAGAGTAACCTTTGCTTTCTTCAAACAAATGATGACATCAAAGTCATCTAAATTCATCATCAAGAAATCCTACTTCCCTTTCAATCAATCCAAAACCAAAGATATATAATCAATCCAAAACCAAAGACATATTATATGTCGTGCTAGTATTTTATATGCCTTAACATTTAGTGCGCTCGTGATAATAAGGTGATAATAGGATTATTATTCAATTGCAAGTCAAGCTCTTTATTTAAATTATTATACTTAATTTAATAGTTTTATTTAAATTAATTAAATATTTTTGCATGAACTAATTAATTAATTTTGATAAACTATAAAAATTAAGTTTTCATTAACTCAAAATAGAAAAGGGAAAGTATAAAAATAAATTATTCTAAAAC
>Ga0325403_1004404_pt1 | contig 13086 bp, 4 predicted proteins | sample PopdelMetagenome_19_FD_205665 | JGI IMG/M metagenome (GOLD analysis project Ga0325403, IMG submission 205665) | Populus deltoides microbial communities from Bellville, Georgia, United States - Xylem-PdKOR-R4 | ecosystem: Host-associated > Plants > Phyllosphere > Stem > Wood/Secondary xylem...
TGCTTTTCATATTAATTATATTTAGAAGGATTTAATTCCCTCCCGATGTTTATTTTATATGGATTCCAAATACAGAAGATGTAGAAACTATATGGACGCGCAGATCCCCGTCCTATATATATATATATATATATATAACTTCTCCTTGGACAACATTTCTTCATATGTGATTGGATACTCCTACAATAGATGCAGTACTGTAGTTATTTTCAGCACTGCTTTATTTGATGTGCTTCTTCCTTTTCTTGTTCTTCTTCTTTTCCCTTTTCCTTTTGAGGTCTTTCCTCTGGTCAAAGCCAAACAGTACTGATTGTGTTTTACCAAATAATGTAACACATCAATATAATTTCCACCCACCAGTGTAGATTTTTTTTTATTAACACGAGTGTCCGGGCCAATTTGCGTATACCTCGATTAATTTTACGAGCCCTGAAATTAATGACCATGTAAGAATCCAGTTGCCATCATATTAGCAACTACATGGTTTGAATCTAAAATCATAGGGGAAGCAAACCTTTTAGTTCCAAACTTTTACCACTAAACCACCTACTAGATGGTTCATAAATGTAGGTTGTATAATGAGATTGATGCATTTTATGTACAGCTCTTATTTTCATTAGATCCTGCAGCAATATTACTTATATAATTATTCATGTTCACATGAGAGTGAAAAGTACAGTTCATTCTATACTTTATAATTTCATGGATAGAAAATACAAAATACATCCAACAGTTAAAATACAAAAATGAAGTTTTTGAAATTCAAGTCCATTGTTTCTGATTTATTCATTAAAGTTGTTAATTTCATTCTGTTTGACGGAATGATCACTACTATATCTCATATTATTTTTTAAAAAAACAGAATAAAGTGAAATAAATTCTATCTCGTCCAAAATCTTGAGTTATTCTAGATTTATTTCTCAAATTCCGGCGAGTTTATCCTGTTTATTCTGTACGGATAAAACGCCATATAAAATCACCTTGTTCTCCTAAAAGCATGCATTGATTGCTACGTACTAGGGCAAACTTAGCCTTTCACAGTTGCAGAAGGCCATAAAATAGAGAAAATCATTTTTACTCAATCAACCTTTCAAGTTTCGCAACCAATCTCGCATAAAACCCCACCACAATAGAGAAAACCATGCATAGCATCATAAAATATTCAGATCGTGCTGTATCTTGGAACGGAGCATCAACATGTTTTGAAATTAAAATTTATGGTATTGATCGGATTTATTTCTCTGACATACCGGCCATCAATGGATTCAGACCAAGTCAAAAACATTATCCTCAAGGAACCACGTACGTACGAAGTCATTTTTTCCCCATAGAATGACTACTAGAAAAAACATAGAATAACAGGTTTTCAACTCTCTAATGCCCAGAAAACCAACATGAAAAGGCAAAGAACAGATAGCTGTCGGTGAGTTATATAATAAAACCCTAAAATGCAAAAAACGTTAAAATCATAGAAGCCATAACCTATTAACGTTAAACGTACAAGTATGCAAGAAACCACTAATTATTAACGTGGGGACATCCAAGCGGTTAGATTTGGCACTAACCTAGCCACCTAGCTACTTGAGGTTTTTAGTTCACATCATAGGATGATGGATCGGCTCATAATCATTGTGTAACGTGCAATTAAATATGTGTTTTATAAATTGTTTTTTATTTAAAAATATATTAAAATAATATTTTATTTTTTAAAAATTAATTTTGATATTCAAATAAATCTAAATATATTAAAAAATTATTAATTTAAAATAAAAATTCAAAAAATTTCAATTTATTTTAAAAATACTTTTATTATATAAAAACAAACATACTAAGATAAAATATACTAAGATAAATTGGCTCATAATCATTATATGACCAAGAATTAAATATAGTTTCAGGAGTGTGGTAATTATTGTTTTTTAAATGATATTTTATTTAAAAATATATTAAAATAATATTTTGTATTTTAAAAAATTAATTTTAATATCAACTCATAAAATAAATCTAAAAATATATATATAAAATAATTTGAAGCAAAAAAACAATAAAAAAAATTTAATTTTTTAAATATATACTTTTAAAATGTAAAAACAAACAGTTAATTTAAAATCAAAACTACCTAATAGATCAATCTTATTTTCCAGAAACCAACAGTGATTAATGCTAATACATAGAAGCTGTTGTTCTTGTATCTAATTTATCTCTTCTCTAGGTGTCCCTGACGATCTAGTTACTGTGCCTGCGAGATCTTTGGCGCGTCGGCTACATTCTTGCTGCAATTATGGGGTTTTGGAGTCAACTCATGGGGATTATAGAATTGGAATTAATTATTTTTGCTCATATGATCTATCGCTAGCTAGTTTTAATCAGTAGGCATAGACTAATGTTAAAGATGCTCCATTATCAATATTGCGAGTCAACTTAATTGTCTAAGAGTAATTCAAATATAGCAAGATCAGCTGTCTACGTCGTTGGCAAGTGTAATGGGATGAAATTATGATGAAATCATGCGTACTTCTTTTTAGCGAGTCAATATTTGATGGTCGAATTTAAAAAGGATAAAGGATTTAGAGTGATCTTTTATATTCTCTTGTTTTCTTCATCTACGTGCTAAGAGATTAATGAGTGAATAAGAGGTAATCACCATCAATAAATTAAATTAAAAAATAATAAAACTATGAACCAAAAATATTTTGATAGAAATAACAATGGAATATTTTCATAAGTAATTTCCAACGGAAATGACAATGAAATAAAAATAAATAAATAAATAAATAAAAACTTTCTCAGCAACTTAACACGTCATCAATGTTGATAAAATTACTGATGGTATTTCGTCGGTGATTTTAAATGAATTAAAACTTAATAGTTCTTCTTCTACCTACCGTGTTCTTCTTCTTCATTCTCTTTAAAAACAACAACCCCTCTCTCCCAATTAATTACCAAATCCAACCACCCCTTCACAAATCCAACCATTTATTTGTGAGTAGTGTTGGCTTCTCTCTCTTGATTCTATTTATTAGCAAACTTCACTTTACCAAGTAAACAAATCCATATGTTTTTTTTTTATAACTCATTTATATTGTAAGTTAATTTATTAACTTTTGTTTGTAGTAGTTGTAGTTTGCTTGTTTATTTAAGTGTTTTAAAGCTTTTCTCTAGATAATTTTGTTGTATTAATATATGATTTGTATTTTAGGATTTGTTTGGAATTTGAAAGAAATAGATTTTATTTGTTACATGATAAAATTGAGTTTGGTTTTGTAACTTAGACGTGTTGAAGAAATGATGGGTAATATAATGAGTGCCAATTATATTCTGTTAATTTTATTGTTAAGTTAAAACCTCGGGGAAAATTGATTTTTGTAAAATTGATAAGAATAAAAAGGTTAAAAGGTATTAATTTAGGTTGAATAGGTTTAAATTTAATAAATGATGGGGTAATTAGTTGTGTACTAGTTATTTTTTTTTTGCCAATTTTATTGTTTAATTGAAATTTTGATGAAAAATTAAATTTGTGTGGAATTGATAACCCATTACAATTTAATATAGTTCAACATATGAAGTGTTTGATAGTTACTGGATTGTGAATTCAATTTTAATAAAAAGTTTGAATTTGTTATTGATAGTTGTATTATTAATAAATGTTGTCATCAGTACTCTATATATGTTTCATAAGTAATTGATTATCATTCTTAGGTATATTAAGAGTCCATCAATATTACATTTAACTCATCAAAATCAACGATGAAGCCCAAGTTAGTGAAATTCCTTGTAGATAAAATTATATATTTTGAAATAAGTTTCTCTTATATTCTCTTATAAACAAAATTAAGTAAATTCCTTGTAAGCAACATTCAATTATTATTATTACAAAATTCAAATATTAGTGAAGCTGAGCTTTTCCAATTACAAGATAAATAATTTCTCATGTGATTTAAAACGCACGTACTTGTTTAATAATTCATAACTTCTAAATTTAGAATTATTTATGTTTTTCTTTGACCATTGATAATTGTTAACTTTAACCAGGTGTTTAACATGGAAGTCAATGCTGGTAGATTAAAATTCTTGTCTTTAGATCTTGAAAAAAAGTCTAATGTTATAATAGATATTTCATCAATAGATATGTCTTTCATACTAAACAATATGGTAAAAGTAGAAAGACATACAATAGTGAGAATTATATAAATGGTTCAACTTTCAATAAGTTTAAAGTTGATGATTATGGCAAGTTAGAAGAGGTGATTGAATTGCGATATCATAGGTCGCAAGATACATTGTTTTTATTCAAATGTTATTGATAGAGGAATTAGAGTTGATCCTCATCATGGTTTGGTCAAAATTAATAAAAGAGTTAAACTTCACAACATTAATGATGTTTTTATTTTTTCAAAAAATTGCCAACAAGTTTATTATACATACACTTATTCATTTAGAAATGATCATAATAGAGTGGATTGGTTATTTGTTATCAAAACAAAGCCTAGGATTCATGTTCTAGTAGTAGAATATGATAACGATGAAGTAATTGAGGGTGATAATGTATTTCAAAAGGATTAGTTAATTGATCCATATCGAGTAGCTAAATTTACTAAGTTAGAAAATCCAAATTTTCAAGGCAGCGAGAATACATATCTTGATATTGATTTTGATGAGTTAAATGTAATATTGATTACCAGTAAACATATCGAAGTAGATAAAGATGATGAGATAAATCTTAAAATAGATGAAGATGATGAGATCGATCTTGAATTCAATGAAGAAAATGACGTTGAACATGACGATGATGAAAATGAAGAGGAGGATTATGATTAAAAAGTGTTGAATTGATTAGATGTGACCTTTCATTGTGTTATAAAATTGGAAATGCATAAGAAATTTGTTAGTGCTTTATTAATGCATTATATTTATATTTATTGGATAATTTTGTTGTATATTTTTTGGATATTTGCTCATTGTTTCAATCATTGCACAAGTATTTGTTGTTGTGGTTATGAGTTTAATATGAACAATTATTGACTTGAAGATGCTTCTTATTGATGTTGTTGTTGTTGTTTAATTGGCTTGGGAATTACAACAACAAACCTAAAAAAATAATAGTGAAAATGTCAATGGAATTGCTGACGTAGAGGCAATTCCATTGGTAATTTCACTGTAATCTTCTCATCTATTTTATAATTTTTAACAAAACTTATAGAATATTTAGGATTTCTTGATAGAATAAGCAATGAGAAATTTTATGGATAAATTAGTTGCTGATAGAGTTTTCAACCGAAAATGAGTGAAAAAGTCTATTTTTTTTAGTGTGAATATTGCATTGTATGTTCCATCAGCATTTGAAATTGTTGATGGAGATGCAGACAAAAAGAAAATCCTTGATGATATACTTTCTGATAATAGGTTTCCATTGAAAATTAAAATACTAATGAAATTTATGGCTGAACATGTTTAAAATATTTTGTCAATGTTTTTTTAATTTTTTTGGAAATGAATTTGATGGACCAAACAATAAAGAATTTGGGCTCTATTGGTCACCATGGGCCAAGCCTAAGCGACTGGCCTAGTTGGTCTCCGTAGGCTAGCCATGGAGACTAGCATGATTGCACTATTTTAAGGTGACTTAACCTTGTAGGTCACCCAACCAACAACTAACCCACTTTCCTCTATTAAATATTTTTTTTCTTCTTTTTTTTTAACAAATAAATCTACATGGCACACACTTTTATGTATAATTCTATGAATTATTATCTGATAATTTTACATGTAGAACATATTTTTTTTGTCTTACATATACAAGATTTGTAGGATAGACGTCATATTTATCATTAATAGTTACTTGTCCATTACGCCTATTACTAGCCTACATGATGGCTAATAAAAATAAATATACCTTGTCAACTAGCACACTAGTTTATCCTCCACACGTACTAGGCACAAAACCCAAGTTCACACTAATGAGTAACCTTGGTTGGTTAATGACATGATTTCTTTCTCTACGACTAAATCCTAAACTAATGTATAAATACACATGTTCTTGCTAAGCATAAACCAACTTTGAACTTTCGATTTTAGACAATCAAAGGTTAAATCCAAGTATGCATATCACATAATTTTAATTTTCTTTTATATAAATCACCTTCTTATCATTTACAAGTACTAACTAAAGCATCTATGAGTCTCTCATTTCACGAGGAACTTATTTTTCATGAACTCCTAAGTCACAAGGCCTAATTTCATAGCAGACCATGAAAAGCCCAACATTCTTTGTGTGAGGTTTTTCCATGTCTTTATCAGTGGCGCCATCTGTAGAAAATTGAATAAAAAGTCAAGTAATTCCCTTTCACCTTTTCCCAAAAACTCTTTATATGACTGACGAGACTCTAGTATAAGGGAGAGTGACTGATCTCCCCACCACCACAGGAACTCTATCTCTCATATATCTCCAATAACTCTCCAACCTGGTATAGCTACTCAATGATGTTGTCTCAGCAATGTAAAGGTATCTTTGCACTCTGCCTCGTACTCAACAACAACAAACTCCCATGAATGCCCCACCAAGTTTGCAATAATGATTGCAATTCCATGAAGAGTCAAGGAATAATGAAATATAAGCGAGTAACATTTGAACTCCTACATTTCAAAAGAGCTAGGTCAAAACGATCCACTCGTCATTAATCTCCATCATCTCACTTACTGAATAGAAAAGGACCTAGGCATAAGACAAGCTTTATGACTCCATAAGTTCGCCAACAAATACAAAACCTAGTAAGAGAATCTGCACTTAATCACATAATCCTCCACTCTCGACTCTTTAAAGACTATGTCTCTGCAAAAACCATTATAAACAATTATGTGAGACTCACAAATCCTTGGAAGTATGTATAAAATATGAGTAACATTTTAGAGCTTATCACAAAAGACACTGATTCTTTGTGCAAAATTCTTTTAATAACACTTCATGTATTTGCACGTGTATGGTACCATAACCTAGAGTATGGCTATATTCTCCACTTTTGTGATCTTAGATCCAAGATCATCTTTTGCTTTAACGTACCTAAAAGAACACTAAAAAGCTTTTTTTTTATCACACAACGAGAATATGAGGGCATTAGGGCCTACTTCAAAAGGTTTGATGAAGAAATGCTCAACATGAAAAGACTTCTTGAACCCATCACCACAAAATATTTAATTAGTGGAGTATAAACTATTCCATGTGTGAAAGGTTATACACCCTCCAACTATACCATAAAGAAAATAACATCAAGTGGCATATATATGATCTCCCAGTATTCCTCAAACTTATTGTTATACTTTTAACCACCATAGAAATTGAGGTGCTAGTTGTTAGCCAATGGAAATAACTTGTATGATATCCTCCTCCCATGAAAAACAATACAAACATGATGAATCCTATAACATTTTTCTATTTCACAGCGATAATGAGCATGATACTAAATAGTGTCACACACTGAAAAAAGAGATAAAATGATTGATATCCAGATGATACCTCCACTAGTTTATGAATACAATAATCCCTGGAATGTATCCAAAGATTAATATCTCCATCTTTTGAGTTTTTCAATAAAATAGTACTGTTTGTCCATGAAAAATCTCTATGAAATCTATTTAATCTCCCATGTGGTCTCTATAACTCCTAACCTCTATGAAAAAATTTCCATTGAAACTCCAAGCGGCGTGTATCAAAGCTCCCATGGTCACTTAACTCTAGGTCTCATGACTAATTATCTCCAAAAAATTAAGCATCCTTCTTAAAAATGTTGGCAAAATTTAATTGAAGAAATACAAAAGACACTGATTCTTGCCATAAAAACACAGACCCCACCATGATAATATTATTGCACAGATTTAAAAATAACATTTGTATGTTTTTTTTCCCAGTTAAGTTCAATATTTTAAACACCTTTTTTGAAAGACTTGGAGGGGGGGATGAGAGGTTAAAAAACAATAAATTAGGCCTTTCTAGTCATCATAGGCTAAACATAGTTGCTTGTTTAGGTGACCAATGAGGTCACCCACTTAGGCAACCAACATGGTTTCCCTTTTGGTGTATAGATATATCTGGTCTCATCAAGCAAAAACAAACTTTGAACTTTGAGCTTTGGATACACAAATGTTAAATCCTAATATGCACACAACATACTTTTAATTTTTTTTCCATACATCATTTTTTTTCTTCACAAGTACTAACTCAAGTAATGGAGAATCCCTCATTCTATGAATGATTTATTTTTTCAGGGACTCCCAACTCACAAGGTCTATTTTCAAAGCAGACCATGAAAAACTCAATATTAGGCCTTTCTAGTCACCATAGGCTAAACATAAGGACTAACATGGTTGTGCATTTAGGTGATCATTGAGGTTTCCCATTTAGGCAACCAACATGGTTTCCTTTTTTGGTGTATAGATACACCCGGTCTCACCAAGCAAAAACCAACTTTGAACTTTGAGCTTTGGTTGGACAGAGATTAAACCCCGATACACACACAACATACTTTTAATTTCTTTTTCTATACATCATCTTTTTTTCTTCACAAATACTAATTGAAGTAATGGAGAATCCCAACTCACAAGGTCTATTTTTATAGGAGACCATAAAAAACTCAATATTTCTTTTTATGTGAAGTTTTTTTTATGACTTTATATGAATTAAATGGGAAAAAGAAATGGGTGAGAAATTTGGTCTTATAATGGTGGATGCGTTTAGCCTGCCTATACCTAATAATACATAATTTCTTTGGAGAAATATTGTAGCATTGACCAAAGAGCAGGAATCTAGCTTATTGTTAGTATGCCATAAAGCTAAGGGAGAATGAAAAGTACCTTACCTATATATTGATGCTAATATTGATCATCCAACCATATTTGATTTCTGATTAGAAACAGAAAAATCATAATTAAAGAGATCAAGTTTCTTGTATAAAATAAAAGCATTGACAAGGGGAAAAAATGAGCGTCAACTAAATCACTTGAATGACTAGCATACCAAACACCTCAAGTTTGCAATCTTGTCGCCTGTAAGCACATGTCACTTTCACTTCCATGTGAACGGCTTTAACACAACTATGAATTCTTATTAGTTATAATTAATTAATGTCCTCAAATATTTATAAAGGGAGTTTTGCATTAATTATGTGTTCACATTATGCAACAATGTATATTTTATATGGCTGCTTGGTAATTTGATCATAGATAGATAGATAGATAGATAGATAGATAGATAGATAGATAGATAGATAGCTAAAGACAAAATGTTCTTGATTATAACTAGTATGTTAAATACTATATTGACAAATAAATTCATATGATACCCATTAAACTAATATATCACTATCTGTTAAGATGATTATTGATATATTAATAAAACCTAACTAGACATTGAAAAATACTATAAATATAGACTCATTTGTATTATTCATTAGAATAGTGGAATGATATCTTTGGCTTTTCCTAAAAGAAACAAATACTTTGATATTAAGAGTATTTAGATCTTTTTACAAGACTCATTAATCATTAAAATATTGTCTGAGTCTTTAAATATCTTTTTCTTTAATTTTTTTAAGCATATCAAAATACTAAAATGTCTTTGGAAGTAAAAAAAAAAAGTAAAACCACCCTCAATGGGATTTTTTATCTTTTCACAATGATTTCTTCTCAGTTATAAGAAAAGATAAGGGGCAATTTAATATTTGAATAAATAAAAAAAATAAAACACAGAATGGAATGATCAAAAGGCCCTTAGAATCCAAAAAAATAAAATTTGCTTCAAGGGTTTTTTTTTTTATTTTTCAACTTTTTTTTATTTTTTTTGCTATTATCACATTAGTTAAGAGACAATTTAGTCTTTTACTAAATAAAAAAAAGTGGTTGACGCTTGCATAACACACGCCACCTTATATGAGGTGCTCATAACCTTTTGGCGACGCCTGCAACGCCTTTTGACAGCTAAAACCCACCTTTCTCCATGTCGATAAAAGTGTCATTGTATCCTTTTTTTTTTGGGGTGGTATGTGTTGGCTTTGGGTATGAGGTTTATCACTAGTGGAGCTTTTGTTTTTCTTTTTTTTTTCTCTCTCTTCTCCTCTAAAAATGACAGCTTGGTCCTTTTACTGTTGTTGTTTTAACTTTAGTATTTATTCTTTTTATTTTTAAATTTTTTTTGCCCCTATTATTAAAGTTTAATTTTTTTTTCCAATTTCACCTTTTAGTCTCAATTTGATATATATTATTTTTTCTAATTTGATCCTTATTCTAATGATTTTGTTTTTACTTTTTGGGATGGTTTGTAAAATTTTTATTTGTTTGGAATTTCATCATTCAATCCAAATTTATGATATATTGTTTTTACCAATTCGGTCCTCATTTTTTTTCTTTTTGTGAAATTTATTTTTTCTTTTCAATTTCACCCATCAATCAATTTTTTTTTTATTTTTTTATGTCAATTTTAATCCTCATTCTTAGATTATTTTTTGATTACTTTTGCTAAAATGAATTGTTTTTTTAATTTCACCCTTCAATTAAATATAAAATTTATTTTGTATTTCAATTTTGATCCTTATTCTTTTAATTGCTATTTTTTGTTTTGGATCCTTTCCTATAATTAAAATTGATTTTTCAATTTAATACTTTAATATTTGATTGATTGTGAATTGAGTTTCATGATTTTTCTAGATAGGATGTTTTGAGTCTAATGACCCAGATTACGAGTTTGAAAAATTAACGCGGATTAACATATTTTTAAATAGGTTTCCCGATTTTCTTTATTTTTTTTCTATTGGATTAGTTCGATCTCGTAATCTAGATCGCGAGTTTGCCATGATAATCAGGGCTAACTCGACCTTAATTACCTGGGTTATAAGTTTGTCTTGCTAACTTAGGTTGATTTTTTTAAGTCCTTTTTTATACCTCATGTCATCCTTCAGCATTTATTGTGTTGAAAATTAAGTTAAATCATTTGTCCCATTTTGAAATAATATTTTCTCCCCAGGTTGTTGTGATAATTTTAAAAAACTTTGGTCCATATACTATTTTCGCTTTTTTTAGTCTAATTAAAATAAAATCAACTTATTTGAAATAGTCAAGTTTTGACTTAAGTCATAGATTTTTATTTCTTTTTTAAAATGTGTTTGTGGCAAATTAATATATTTTTTAAAAAGAAAATTAGTCCGGTCTCCGAGGTAGTTAGAATGCACACCTAGATAGTTATACTATACTCTAAAACACATGGGATTTTCAGCGTGCCTTTGTCACCATGGAAAATTTTTTTTTATCACTTTGATCATAAAACTTTGTTTTTGTGTGATTTAGTCCTATTTAAGAAGCAATTGATTTTAAATTCTTATAAAATGGTGGGATTGGAAGAGGAGGGATCGAAATGAAAAACACAGCGAACATGGGTGGCGTACCATTAGTTTTGAAAAAAATGCACTTTGATCCTCCAACTTAAACAATCATGCAAATTATACAATTTCGGTCGCTTGCAATTTTTCCAATTCTAATTTGGTACAAAGGTTTATTTTTGTTATTTTTTGGTCCTAGGTTGAGAAAGGAGAGAGAAGAGTTGCTGGATTCTCGCGGTGGAGAGAGAAACTTACCGTTGACACCGATTTAGGCCACAAAATAGGTGATTTTTGTGTCAAATTGTTTTATTTGATGAGGGGGGTTCATATTAGGTTTTTTGTACCTTAAAATTTCGTGAGAAAATAGATGAGCTCGGGTTGATTTTTGGTTTCGGGTTAAGTTCGGTTTTTATGGTAGTTTTTTGGGTTTTTTTAATGCTATAGAAGGTTTGTCATGGTTTCTAAGGTGTTTTATATGTGTTTTGGATCAAACATAGATTGAAAAATAAGTTTTTGGGTAAAAAAAACATAGGCTCTGATTTTCCAGCCACCACAGTGCCTGGAAGCTAGGCAAAACAGTTGACGTGTCAATTTTTTTTTAAAGGGCGGACAGGCTTGCCCTGTCAGGCTTGCGAGGGGGCCACAGTTAAATGGACCAGACAGGCTGGTTTGGCTTCCTAGATCTAGCAGCGCCTGACCCTTTTTTCCCTAACCTTTTTTTTTTCAATTGATGATTTTTTTTAATAAAACAACTTAATTATATTTACATTAATTTATGTTCTCTCTTTTATTTTGTTTAGAGAGTCTCTTTTAAATAATATTAATTTTTTGGTTATGAGTTTAATTTTCGGATCTTTTTTTATTCATTTATGGTTTTGTTTTTATCTTTTGTATAGATAAACTATGTTTTTGAAAATAAAAAATATTTATTTTTAGATGATATTTTTAATATACATAGTCCTACATGTTATTCCTTTTTATTTTATTTTATCCAATCAATTTAATATCCTATTTTTCGAGATTAAATTAATATCTTGATTTACATTTGTCTCTTTGTTTTTCAAGTTTTTTTTAGGTGTCATTAATAATTTATTTATTAGTGCACATAATTTTGAGTGTATTTGATTACATGCATGCCTAAATGTTTTGATTTGTTAAATTTTCTGAACAACAAAATGCGTTGAAAAAACCTTCATATATAATATTTTATGAAAAATAAAAATATTTGACCCACGACGAAGTACATATCATATAGCTAGTTGAAAATCTAATTGATGACATGTCACTATAGGATTGTGGTACATGATACTTAGCCATGTCCTATAAGTATTTTCGATTAAATCGAGAGAAGAAAAAAAAATAAAAATGATTCTCGACTTGTGAGGGTAATTGTCACCTCACCTTCATGGATCAAGTATTTTTGGGTTAACTAGAAAGCCTTTTCTAGTGAGCATAAAGGGAAAGTTAGGATTTTGCTTGTTGATACAAAATTGGACCAACCCAAAACCGTTGGTATAATATTTACCTTAGGTAAATGGCCTAACAGATCTTCTGCATGACCTAAAGTTTACAAAATTCCTTCAAATCATGAATTCTTCAAAAGAAATGGTCAGCACCTTTACATGTTTTTTATCCTAGTTTGGGAATGACAATTTATTGATATAAACTACAAGCTATACAAATCCGTTAATGAAGTACCAAACACAACATGTTTCTAGGGATTGTC
>Ga0325403_1004406_pt1 | contig 13084 bp, 8 predicted proteins | sample PopdelMetagenome_19_FD_205665 | JGI IMG/M metagenome (GOLD analysis project Ga0325403, IMG submission 205665) | Populus deltoides microbial communities from Bellville, Georgia, United States - Xylem-PdKOR-R4 | ecosystem: Host-associated > Plants > Phyllosphere > Stem > Wood/Secondary xylem...
TGATTGGGCACAGAATATGAGAGCAAGCCACGAGCAAAGCTTGTACTGCCACCCAGCCAGCACCATACATCAATCAACTTGTTAATATCTGTATTGGATGAATAAATAAATTAAAGATGTGCTGAATAAATAAATAAATAAATTTAATTAATTACCCTGAACATGACGCCAGCCACGCCAAGGATAACCGCAACGAAACCTGAGTAATCCACGGGCACATCCTCTGGTGAAACCATCGGTGCCAGGAACGGTTTCGACGCTGACGGCTGCCGTGGATCGTTCGCTGACGCTGGGTTGTTGTTGTGTGACGACATCTCTCTCTCTCTCTCGATCCAGAGGAATTAGAAACAACTTTCTAGTATGATGGCTATAAAAATCGTAAAGTCAGAATGGATAATTGGTCGAGAGCCCCCAATCTTTAGTTCAAATTCAACTAAGCTCATACTTTTAATTGTTTTATTTTGATCCCTATTATTATCAAATCAATTCAATGTAATGCTTCCGCTAGCTGGCTAGCATGTTTGTTTATAATTATTAATGCCGTGTTTGTTTACGCCGCCACTTATTTTTTTAATTTAATTTTTATTAAAAGTATTATTTTAATATATTTTTAAATAAAATATATATTAAAAAACAACTATTATTACAGTAATAAACCTAAACCCCACTTCCAAACCCTAACTGGAATGAGACCCGTGGAAACTCGTGGTTTGCAAACAAGATAAAATAAAATAAAAAGGTAAAAAATAATTATTTTCATTAATTAATGTCCTTGAAAAAACAAATTCCCCCTCTATAGATTCTATAGGTCTATTATCTATTTCTCCATCTATCTCTCTCATGGTAATTCTCAAAATCATAAACCCCATAAGATTACCGTATTAGAAACAACCACCACCACTACGAAAACAAAACTCATATCACTTGATTTTTTAGATTTCAAGTTTTAAAAATGACCATGAATGCAAGTTTTTATTGATTCAGGACATCATAACTTTTACTGTTGCTGATGAACAAATCAAAGGTTTGTTTTCGCTTGATTCATTGCTTGTCTTTTTTGGTTGTTGCTGGAGTGGAGGAAACGGCAGCGTTTGTGATCGTTTTATCATGAGATGCTGTTGAAGATGGAGCCTGAGAGAGAGAGAAATGAAGCAAGGGTTATTATGACCTAGAGAAAGAGGGAAGGAGATTTTCTGAAGCTAAGGAGCCATTGATTTTTTTTTTGTTTCTGCTTGGCGTCGGCGTTGAAAAAAAGTATAGCCATTTAGTTGGTCATGGAGTATTTTTATCTTTTTATAAAATTTATTTATTATTATCATTGATGAGGGATAGAATTATTTTTTATATATTTTTAAATATAGTGTAATAATTCAAATACTTTTAAAATTAAAATGTTTAACATTGACATCTACGAGCTCTTTACTTTTTTTCACTTTTTTAAGTACAACAAAAGCAAAAGTTTTACAACTTGTGTCTAAGATTTTTTTTTTTACTTTTATTATAATTTTTTTTTGTTATTATTAAATTAAATTAAAATAATTTAATTTTTTAATAAATATAAAATATTATTTAAATAAAAAAATTATTATTATATAGAAGATGCTTGTGATATTTTGTTAGGACATCACCTTTTATTAATAAAAAATTATTTTATGTCACATTATTAAAGTTGTTATGACATCTTTTTCCTAGTGAAACAACGCATGATAGCAGTAGTGTGATGATTTGTTGTTTATAAAAAACTTTTCTCTCTTTTCTACTTTCAAAATTCATGTTAGCAATTTAAAATTTTAAAATTGTTATGATGTCCTTTTAATTATTGATATTTCAACTTCGATCTTTATTCTTTTTATTTCTAGTTTTTGTTGTTGATCTTTTATAAAAAAAAATTTATTTTTTTAATTTCATCTTTCAATCCCAATTGTGATATTTTTTTAATTTGATTTTTATTTTTTGATTTTTTTTGTTTATTTTGTTAAATTGATTTTTGTTTTCAATTTCACCCTTCAATTAAGAATGTATAGTTGTCATCAAATTTATTTTTTATTTCAATCTTGATCCTTATTTTTTAAATTGTTGTTTTTGGTTTTGCTTCCTTTTGTATAAATGATTTTTTTTAATTTTATCCTTTAACATTTGATTGGTTAGGGATTGAAATTTGAGAAGTTAATGATGGTTAACATTTTTTTTTACTTATTTCTTTTTTTATTTCATTATTCTACATTAGTTTTTTAAAAAAATAATAGGCTTTGTGGTTTTCTTCATTTTCTTTTATATCAGGTTATCCCTTATCTCATGACTTTGATTGCATATTTGACGGGTTAACCCGGGTTGGCTCACCATTTATTATTTTATTACTCAGATTATAAGTTTGTCATGCTAACTCGAGTTTTTGTTTTTATCATTCCTTCCTTATTCAATTGATTAAGAATTAAACTACATTGTTTTTTTTTCTTTTTTGGAAAAAAGATTTTTTTGTCAAGTTATCATTATCGGTTTTTTTTTTGTTTAATTTGATTCATTTCCTATTGTTCTCTATTTTGTTATCATCTAATTAAAATAAAATTAATTTATCTGAATTAGTCAGGTCTAAAACTTGAGTCGCGGATTTTTCTTTCTTCATTAATACATGCTTGCAGCACTTGAAAATCATTTTTATAGAAAGAAAAATAATTTGGCCCCGCAGCATAACACGAGCCCATGTCGAGTTAATCATTTTTAAGAAAATAATTGAATTTATATGTAAAATTAAGACACCTCTAACTAAAAAAAATCCCAAATTTTACTTCCTAAACAATATAATTTACGATATTTTTTTTGTGTGTAAGATTTTTAATTTATTTTATTTGATTATGATGATATCCCAAAAAATCCAGGTAGTCTAAGAATAGGGTTTTCGGGTTAAATAATCGATTAATCCATTGGTCCTATTGATCTCATTCATTCTCCGTAACTATGGTAGCTAATAACTTATACTTGTTGCTTGGTAGGCTAAGGTTGTTTGTGGCTAGTACCTGCAAAAAGTTTTTTTTGGTGGAGATGAAGACTCTTCGATGCTTAAATAATATCTTTTTAAAGAGAAAAAATATAAGAATATTCTAGAGAGATATACTCTGAAAATATATATGCAGTAGAGAATGAAGATTGTGAACATTTGTTATGAAAGTCTTATGGTGTATTTTATAACTCATGAGTCTTGTCCTTCTATAAAAAGGAGAGTATGGATTGTAATATTATCCTGATATCATTTAATGATGGACAAATATCTCTTACATCTATATTAAAGTTTGATGGGAATATGGTGGGTCCTTTGAGGATTTTTATACACCTAATAGATATAAAGAGATTAGAGTCCAAGACATCAAATATAATTACGTCTATAGAAATTGAATTCTTTCTCAAGATTAGACCCAATAAAAAATGATCATTTTCTTAGATGTATCCAAGAAAAGATAATTGTTATCTTAGACTTGCTATTTTTTTTTAATAAATTCAATATATATACTTTCATTCTACGTTGTTATTGGAATAAACATCTAGCAATTTGTATACTTTGAAACATATCTCACAAAACAATTTTATTAGCCATGGGTCCAATTTCATCCTTTTTAGACTATCAACTTTATAATAAGTTAAACAATACATGCTCTAAGATAATTTAGATTCGACTTCTTTCCTCTCCATACTTTATATGAAGACAACAAATTATTTTTTACTTAAAAATACATCAAAATGAATTTTTTTATTTTAAAAAAATTATTTTTAACATCAGCACATCAAAACGATCTGAAAACATAAAAAAAATTATTTTAAAAAAACAAAATTCAAAATTTTTGGGAACACGATTTACACCATGTTCCCAAACACTTCCTAATTCTTCCCAGAATTTGTTGGCAACTTAACATTGAGAATCATGACAATAATCATCCTCACCAATATCCACTCTTTCTTTTCATCAAACTGTTTTTGTCGTGGGGTATTCTAGACTCATTGATTTATATATCTTTTATAATATAATTTTGATACCTTACACCATGTATTGTTTTTAAGCTTTTAAACATCTTAAAAACTCTATTGAAAACATGTTGGATCAAACCTCCATGTATTTCATCAATTTATTCATGTAATAAACATTTTTTTTTCTTGACACACTTTCAATTTGCAATAGTCTTCACCTTTTGATTCATAGATCTCTGATTTTGAAATAATCTTTTCAACATCTTCTTGATAATAATCTTCATTTTCTTCAATTTCATCAATAAATAAAGCTTTAAAACTATTGGAGGAAATATATTTTATACTAATAGGGAAGATATAATTGTGTTGGAGGAATTATTATTGATTGTGTATTTTTGAAATGTGAAGATTCATTGTATTTAAAGTGTTATTTTCTACTATAAAATAGTTGCTATTGGGTTTAAAATAATTAAACTTCTAGAAGTAATACAAAGAAATCAAAAGTCTTAGATAACAAAACAAAATAAATTTGGTCCTTAAATTTTTAAATTTCTTTTACTTTGATCCCCAACTCTTTTAATATTATAATCTAACTCATGAATTTGATTTTCCTTATTCCTTGAATTCAACAAGTTTTTCTAATACCATATTCTAAATTAGGGTCTAATCTTCCTAAAAAGAATTTCAAAGGCACATTCTTCATCAAGGCCATTCTAGTCATCACATCATCAAACATTTCTAAGTAATCATAAAAATTACTATTATAGGCTAACTATTTGAAATTTGTTAACGGGTATCTATTAGCCCTTCTTTGAAGTATAAGAATCACAACTTGAACATAATTCTCTCAAGAAATAAATGGCAACCCTCTCTTCCATGCCATAAAAGGATTGGTTCCACCTAATACCCTTTTATTCCATATGCACTTTAGCTAACTTCATCAGTAAATGTATGATATGCAATCTCAATCACCTTAAAGTATTAAATATCTATTCAAACATATTATCTCCATTGAAATAAAAATCCATTTATAGGAGTTTGAGAATCTAGTTAATACTCATTCTACTCCCTCCAATTCTATAAGAATTTCCAGATACATTTCCTAAATTTACAGCACCACCTAATTATAATCAAGGTTATCAATTTCATTCCATTCCAACTAGAATGATTGATATACCTTGTATTATTTAAAAAAATAAAAAAAATAAAATAAATTTTATCTTACTCAAGATCTCAGATCATTCTAGATTTCTCATTCAAATTTCAGCTGAGATATTGTGGGTTTACATATTCATTTCATCTTGGATAAAAAAAAATTTCTAGAATAAATATAAACATGGTTCACCTTAGCTTCTCAAAAGTTTGGTATGTCATAAAGTGGTAAAGAGAATCTTCAAGAAAACTTTATTAGCCTGTGGTGAAGCCACCTCCACTTCTTCAATCCATAGTGGCTTTACTAAATTTTTATTTGGCATTGTATTTCAAACAGATGTGGAGTAAAACTTAAATTTTTTTTTAAAATTAATTTTTTATATTTTTTGATCGTTTTGATATACTGATATCAAAAATATTTTTTTAAATAAAAAATAATATTATTTTGATGCATTTTCGAGTGAAAAAACACTTTAATAAGTAATCGTTACCACACTCTCAAACATCTTCTAAGAGTCAATAACACAAAATTTACTAAGGAAAGTTTTTAGAATAGAAAATTTCATGCAAAAGGTAAAGCAATGATCATAGCTAAAAATTACCCATCATATTTACAAGAAAATGAAGTTATATATTTTTCTAAGAAATAAACAAACTCAATTCCTAACAAAGATAAAGATGTGCAAGAAAAGCTATTAATTTGGCCAAGACCAAAGTTACAAATTATACAGGTTAAACTAGGTTGACCCAATTAATTTAAGATAAAATTATTTCAAGATTAAAAAAATAAAATATAATGCATTTTGTATTGAAAAGGAAAAAAACTACATCAAATTTTGACCAAGTTAGCTTATTTCTATGAAATTTTCCTATATACCACCATAAGATTAAGATTATTATTTCTATGTTAATGGTAGATATGATGTTTGATTTTTTTTTTGTATTAAATCCTTTTACTTTCTCAATATTTTAGCATTTTTTTTGTGTTGAATTACTTTAAATTGAAGTTTTCTTTGGTCTTGACTCTTAAGAATATTTTAAATTTTAAAATTATATTTAGATGTTTGATGTTATGTTTGTATTGTATAATTTGAAGTTAATTTATTTTTAAATTTGAATTGGAATCATGAATATTAAATTATACACACATAGTACATGACTTCAAAATAAAATGTCAAAATGCTTTGAAATCAAAATTTATCATTCAATATATTGGGATTTTTTAGTATCCTTTAGTTTATGTTGGGTTTGGTCAGTTTCATATCCTTTAAACCAAAACTGAATCGATCCGATAATCTTTTTAGATTTTTTCAATTAGTTTTTTTTTAGTTTCCTTGGTTTTTTCGATCACTTGGTTCTTCTATTCACCTCTAGTTCTAATCAAGTTAATAGTGAGTTATGTTATAAAAATCAAGAAACTAGGGCCGTTCAATTGTGGATGTTAAGATTTCCAAGCCCAATAGACCTGATCAATCATTATAATATTATAAATAAAGCTACATGTTTTCCCAAGCCCATTAGCATTTTTATTTTGCTTTTTTATATTTTTTATTATTGATTTTTTTTAAAATTTAATCTTTATTTATGTGTTTATGGAAATTTAGAGTAGATAATTTATTTTAATTTGTCTTTATATGGTTATTATAGTATCAAAAAATATCTCGGCATCAAGTTAGTATGAGAAAAATATCTTAATATCACAATATGGTCTATTTTTTTAAAAAAATTAGTTAAATAAAAAATATTTTTTTTAAAAAATGAGGTTATCAAACTTTGTGAGGTCAATAACCCGGTTTACAGGTTTGACAAGATAACCCTAATTACCCTTGTTTGCGGGTTTAACAGGGTGTTTTTTTTTTAATTGAACTCGATTATGTGATCGTCTATTTTTTCTTTTTATTATATAGTTAAAACAATAGTTTCGAAAAAAACACATGTTATTAAATTAGAAAGTCCATGGGCCCGTTGATGTTATGACAAGTTTAACTTTTTTTTTCTTTTTTTTATATTGTTTTTTCAAATTCATCATTTGATATTAGACTGATTGAGAATTGAGTTTCATAATTTATTTTGTTTTTTTATGAGGTTATTATAGTCTTAAAATAAAGTTTCAGTATTGGTTTGATGCTCGATTTTACAATCGTCTATTTTTTTATCATATAGTTAAATAAATAATAGTTTAGAAAAATAAATTTATTAATTCCAATTGACTCGGTTTGTGAGTTTGACGTGTTGACTTGGGTTACTCAATTCACAAGTTTAGTGGGTTTACCCATTAAACCTGATATGTTTTTGTTTTTAGTTTCTGGTTCTTTAATTTTTCTAATTATTTTTTTTCACTTTTATTTAATAGTGGATTGATTGAGAAATGAAATTTATGTTTTATTTTTTCTACTTTTCTATAGGGTTATCATGATTTTAAATAAATGTTTTTTTAGGGTTGATGCTTGATTTTGAAAGTATCTAATGTTATCATAAAATTAAATAAAAATAATTTATAAAAATAAAAAAGTTATTAAACCTATTGAAGTCCATGATCCAGGTCATAGGATGACCGAGGTCGATCCAATCTGATATCGTCTCAATATAAAAAAAATATTATCGTCTTAAAGTTTTTTTAAAAGTTATGTCATATTTTTACTAGTTATCCAAGTTGTCTTTAGACCTATTAAATTAAATAATTCACTTTAGATCTGTTCTCATGTAGTTTAATTTGAAATTCGAGTTAGGTAAGGAGCCAAGTTGGTAGATTTTAAGATCGAACTGTTTGATTGGATTTAATAATATTATCAAAAAAATTTTTATAGTCAATATTTTTTTTAAATTTTTAAAAAAATAATTCGATCCAGAACGAAGCGTACATGAATGTCCTAGTATACATTCAAACAAAGAGAAATCTTAGATTAGTCTCCAATGTATCTCCATTCTCTCAATTATGTTCCAGCATATACTTTTTCTTAATAAATTAGGTTCAAGAACTATTCAGAATTCCTTAATTGAATTCTTCTATCTAAAATCATTGTAAATGTTTGACTGAAAAATTTACAAATTTTCAAAAACCTGTCTTTTAATTTTATATAATGGTAATTTAAATGAAAAATGGGTCGGGAGATTTAATTGATAATTTCAAAAAAATATTATTTGGGGACCCAGATGAGGAGAAATATTCTTTGCGGAGCCAATTGAGAACCAGTGTATATATTGGGCACTTAATTGTTGTTACCAGCAAAATTTGTTAAAGGTCAATAACAAATTGTTTAATATATAACAAGTAAAAGCAGAAGCCGAAAAGAAAAATAATAATTATGGCTTCACCGCAAGCAGCAGCAGCACCTCCTTCTGTCTCCCAAACCGTTCCATCTCCGCCGCCGCTTCCCCCACCACCACCGCCGCCGCCACCAGTTGTCTCCAAGGTACAGTACACTCTCTCTCGTATGGATACATGTTTTTTTTTATTTCGTTTTTCCCGTAGTAATAAAATCTTGATAGCAAGTATTTTGGCAATATTTTGTAAGCTGGAGGAGAAGAAGCCAAGTGAGAAGGGTGTCCTTGTCCCCAATGCAAAACTGGATGAACAGCCTGACATTTCACATTTTGAGTCAGTTCCCTTCTTCTTCTTCTTAGCTGAGAAGGAATTGGCATTGAATTTTAATTCATCATAAATAAATCATTCTTGTTTTCGTGTTTTCCTGTTAATTTCTCTGCAACCAAACAGGTTGCATAAAATTGATTACTCCTTACCATCCATTTCCCCTTTTTACAGATTGAATTCAAGATTGTGATTATTAATTTCTGTGTGTTTTTGTTATTAGCAGAAAACAAAGGGATTGTTTGTAATATTTCATGGTATTCGTATGTGTTTAGACTGTTTTTATTTATTTATTTATTTTTGACATCTTGATTGATGAATGTCTTCACGAGTAATAATTTGACAGATACTTAACAGTCACATATAGTCGTCTTCACAGATCATTCTTTCCTTCTTGGAATTTGTTACATCTTGATTGACATGTTAACCATTGCACAAACTATTATAGCCTTGTAAGTTGGGAATTTAATCATTCACCAAGTGTCATGTTGTTCCATGATCAACTCTTTAATTTTGAGGAAAGGAAACGTCAATGGCCAAACTGAGGTCTGCAATCATAGTTTATTTTATTTTAATTCTTTTTATCCACGCTTATATATCCAGCCATTAGACAGTATAAATTGTTTGGGGAAGCATGGACCTATTTTTATAATGGGATGGTTGCTCGTTAGAGATTATAAGTAGCCATCTAGGAGACGGGTAATTGCTGCTTGGTATGATACCCAAGGATGGACAGTAACAGTGGGGAATTTTAGCTCAGTTCAGTGTTTTCAAAGACATTATCTTCATGTTGTTTGGTGTCCTCGTTTTATTTTAATTTATTCTCTTTTTCTGGATTTCTTTGATTCCACTTTTCTTTTCAAATCATAGACTTAACTTTTTCTCTTTCAGAAATCATGCATTCCTTTTGTTTTCTTTGAAATAATTCGAACAAGTTTTGATGGATTCATTGAAAGAAAAAAAAAAAAAAAATCTCCTCTCTGTTACAAAACTCTCTTTTATTAAGGATCACCTCTGTTTGAGCCTGTCATACGGTGAACCATTTAAGTTTTTAGAGTTATTAACATATGTTGCCTTTTTACCGGTTCAGCTATGAGCATTATAATCTGAATTAGTCACAAGCAATAGCATTGAGTAAACAAGTCCATTAAAATTAAAATGTCATTTGTTTCATCCATGAAACATATGAAGTCGCATCAGTAATGATTTACTCATTTCTAGTTTCCTGATCTGCATGGCAACATAACCACTGTCCACCCATTACTAGGATTCTTGACAGTGTGGAGTACATTGACAAATGCAAAAAATATGAAGCTGACTACACCCAGCGCTTGATGGCAAAATATTTCTCAAAGAAAGATCTTTATGGAGGTAAACAGTTTTGCCAATAATTCATGCTCCACGTGTTTCAACAATTATTGTACTTGCAAATGATTCGAATGACAGTTGAATATGCTGTCGATAATGCTATTACTGTTTTCTGATGTTGAGTCTGTTTTTTTTTTTTTTTTCACTTTGATAACTATTATTGCTGTTTTATTACATTGACTCTTCCTTTCAGGCAACATATTTGATGAGAAAATGACTATAGATAATGAGACAATAATGTCAAGCAAGTAAGAGAGTAAATTTCTATGGTTTTATTGTGCTTCGCATTGCTTATGTTGTATCATAATTTAACTTTACCATTTCTGTATAGGTGGCCTTGTACTCTATCATTTGCAGACCCAGTAAAGAGTTTCGAGGAACAGAGCAACACTGGTTCAACTTCAACATCAGAAGCCTGAGTAAAATCTCAAATGGAAGTAGCCACTGATGTAGAGATGCTGGTGAAATAGTTTCTTCCCAGCTGCCAAATATGGTACTGTATATGATATATATGGATGCTGCTGACAAAATACAGGAGAATGGTAGTCATCGATGCCTAAAATCACAACAGCAATGCATGCTCAAATTTGATCTGATCTCCAATTATAATGCTATTTAGGACCGCCGAATCCATTATTGATCCAAATTTGTTGGCTACGGAAACAAAAACTTGATGTTGAGGATGCCCTGTGAGTCCTGTCTATCTTTTGTCATTTGATACGTGAGAGTAATGCATAGCTTCATGACGATATACAGTAGAATGATTTTCAAATGCCGTACATTGGGCACCGAGAATTCTGTTTAATCAGGTTGCAATCATCTCATGCCAACAAAACAGATCTCCTTTTTGGGAGTCCACGTAAACTAGTCTTCTTGGCGGATGCAACGCCTTAAGCTAGTTAACAAAGAAAATTACACGGGGAATTGAATGAGAACAAGAAATCATAAGCCCACTGAGTGGATAAGCCATCCTGGAATTTGATTCAAGGCTTCTCATAGATTACATGCTAAAATATACAGTGCCCTGATCGATATGGCTTTCATGCAGTAGTGTAATTTGTTTTTTTCAGTCAATTATAATGACGGAGCGCACATTCATGTCACAGTGGGGATATGCATATTCAATATTGCGCACTCATTTTTTCCCAGTTTTGGATAAGTCCACGATGCTAGTACAAGTCTACGGCGAATATCAGATGAAGGAATTTCTCGTTATATCCCACCGACCGACCATCTTCATTGAATCAAAGATCAATTTAGAGTACATTCCTCTACTCAACAATTTATTAGAATGATCCCATCCAATTTACACAATTAACAGGGCGATACATTCAACTGAGATTGATAAATCTCGAACAAAGGCACATATTTTCGAATTAAAGATTAGTTGTCTACTTTCATCGTTCCTAATTTTAGCAGCCGCTTCCAGTACCGAACGTACATAACTCCCTCTAGTTATGGTATCACTTTCTGTTTTTACCTTTTGCTTTCCTCCCATCAAAAAAAGGTTTTTTTGGTTTGTTTATTATTTATACTTTCTTAAAAACTATTTATTTTTTTTTTAAAAATAATTAATTGTATACAAATTTTATTTTAATTTAAGAAAAATAAAATAATAATTAATTAAAATAACAAACAAATAATATAGTACGCTTCATTAAAAAGGTAGCATTGTGGTGATTGTCATGACATAGCAATAGTTGATATAATTATAATAATGACAATAATTTTTATACTAATATAAGATTTTATACTAACACTATAGAATGTTGATGAAAAAAAATTATAAATATATTTGCAAAGGTTATAAAGCTAGTGATAGAGTTAATGATGATGATGGTGATAAAATTCATGATAAAGATTGTAATTTTAAAATAGAGATTGTAATAACCTGATTTTTTATCTTTGTTTTTAAAAAAATTAGAAAAACAAAAAAAAACAATAAAAAAAATCCAATATGTCTATATATATACGTTGTTTTTGGCATTTTCAACATCTTTTTAAAATAATTAAAAATTAAAAAATCATTCTCATCGAGTCGACTTTAATGTTGCCTTTAAAAAAAATAAAAAACAAAATAGTTGGACAAAGGAACTGCAAAAACAAAGAAGAAAAGAAAATAAGGGATCAAGTGATTATTGAGTTGTTTGGTCACCGAGTTTGCTTGGAGACCAAGCAATTAGAAGGAAAAAGATAAATTATTTTACCTATAAATAGTGAAAGAATCTCACACACAAGGGGGGATTTCGGATAAACATTAGAAAAAAAAAAGAATTAGTTAGATACTCCCTCAACAACCAAGAAAAGCCATACATAATTACCCTTCTCTCTTTTATAAATCAGCTAGCACAAACATGACTTCCTCATATTCTCTCCTCCATTCACCAGCTCACATATCACACAAATACAAAAACACCAAGAACAAACTAAACTCTTCCCTTTCTTCTTATCAACTAAAAATAGCTTCACACTAGGACTTGTTCCTCCAAATCCCAAAATCTCTCATCCTTTTATCCAAGGAAACCGAAATTAACCCAAATGAAAATCTTCTCATTCATCTCTACTGAAGACAAAAATAGCCACCCTCAAATTCATTTTTCTCCCCAACTATCCGATTATCTAGCCTCTGCCACCATCAACCATGACCTCCATCAGCGCCGTTAAGCCATGAGTAACAACAATAAGGCCAACCATCGTGAACAGCAGCGGGCTCCATTAACATCTCTTTAGCACAACATCACTAAATCTTCTCCGTGAGCAGTGTCATAACCCAATTTTTTTTTTTACCTTTTTATTTTAATTATTTTTATTTAAAAAAATGATGAAAAAAACAAATAAAAATAAAATAAAGAATGAATTAAAATTTAGGTTAAGGGCAGCATGATTGGAAGTTTAAAGATTTAATCAAGGGTTTAATTGGAGAATTGATTTAATTAAAATTCAGATTATTTTAATTAATGAAATCAAGAGTTTAATTGAAGAATTAATGAGTTTAAGGACTTAATTAAACTTTGATTT
>Ga0325403_1004408_pt1 | contig 13083 bp, 8 predicted proteins | sample PopdelMetagenome_19_FD_205665 | JGI IMG/M metagenome (GOLD analysis project Ga0325403, IMG submission 205665) | Populus deltoides microbial communities from Bellville, Georgia, United States - Xylem-PdKOR-R4 | ecosystem: Host-associated > Plants > Phyllosphere > Stem > Wood/Secondary xylem...
CGGTCCCTTACACTCTCCACCTTGGAGAATCAGGCCTTTCGCCTATTGATATCATGTACTTACTTGATGATTATAGATGTATCGAACCATTTCCCTTTTATGTTCAGATGAGAGGATTGTGTTTAGGATTCGAGTGCATCTACCGTCATCATCTATTTCTTTATCTTCAATAAAGTTTCCTTGAAATCTATCATTTTCTGTTTCTTTCTTCTCTGGATTCGTACTGAGCATGTGTAATCTTCAATATAAATTATAATCACTTCAATAAGCACAATTCATGTGTTTCTAATTTGTCCAGTAGTCAGGCCTTGGCTCTCTCTTCGAGTCTTGTATAACTGTAGTAGTTTTCTGATAACCTAACCTTTCATCCCATTCAAAGCATAGCTAGGTTGCAGATTTGTATGTTTGTGAATGCGGTGTATTTTTAAAAAATTTAATTTTTTTTATTAAAATTTAATATATTTTAAATTATTTTAATGTGCTGATATTACAAATAATTTATAAAAAATAAAAAAAAATATTATTAACATACATTTCAGTATAAAAAATTATTTAAAAAACAACCGTAATCATACTGCTAAATACTAACAGCTAAATTAATTAATAGGTCAGTTTATCTGAGTTTTGTACTTCTTATTAAAAAGAATTAAAATAACATTATTTATATTTAAAAAAAGCTGGTTTACTTCTGTTTTCAAGACTTTGATTTTGTTTTTAATGTTACCTGTTACAATCATGAAGTTTGATTGCACAAAGGATGGAAGAATTGTTAAATTACTGAACAACTGTTGGGGCTAATAAAGAGCTAATAAATAGGATTTTAAGTCAATTTTTAACCAAAAAAATAAAGTGAAAAGGTGGCTGACATTATAAATATGTATTTCGATGTCATGAAGTTTTTTAATAGAGGAATGGAAAGATGATGTCTTCGTTTAATAAACCAAATAAAAATCATATGAATGGATAAATAGCAATAAAATTAAGTTGTTAATGCTAATTAAATATTAAATTAAAAAAAAATTAATCTTCATTCTAAGAAGCAAAAAATAAATACCCGCAAAAACTCTATTTTAGTTATTTCCTTCATTTTATTTATGATATAGGGTAGTTTTTGAAATATATTTTTATTTAGGTATTTTACTATTAAAACAATTATTTTTATTAAAACCTAATATTTAAATTTTTTTAAAAAATATATTCCATTTATTTTCTTGTTCTTGTACATTTTCTTATTTTTGTACCTAAACATTTTTTTTATCAGTGGCCTTTTTTTTAATTAAGAGTAATGCCAATTAAAATTATTTTTTTGTAAAAATCTCAATAATTTAAAATAAATATGAAAAATATATCTGTTCAACCTAAATAAAATTTCTTTAATAATGCATTTGTTTTTTTAAACAAAAATATGTTATTTTCATAGAGGAATTTTTTTTAAATAAAAAACCTACCGTGATTTGAAGTAAATCTTACTTAAAAAGATATTAAGAATCATTTTTCAATATTTTGTATCCAATTGAAGGGGAATAGAATGATTAATTTGAGAAAGTTTCATAGAAATTTATACTAAAAAATGACAAAATGTTATCACGACCACAAATTTTATTTTTATTAAATATTCAAGCATTTGCATATTAAATTCATATATAATAATTAATGAAATGATTAGTAATAGTATAAAAAAATACTATAATCTTATTTGAAAACAAATAAAAAATTAATATCTAATTAAATAATATTTTAAACATAATCTTAACTATTTTTTTTTATAATGACCTTTGAAAGGGTCGATTAAAAAAGGTTAAGAGCTTTACCCGAAATGTTAAGCCTACATGTCTTGACATTGTGGTAGATAACATGTTGTTAGATAGTAAAGAACTTGGCCGTTGGAGGTGGCTAGAAAGTCAAGATCTAAGTTTAGTGACACCAAAAACTCATTTTTGAATTATTTTTTCACATTAAAACATTGAAATAAACACCCTAAAAATTTAAATAAAATCAATTACAATATCAATACACCCTTAAATATGTTAAAAAAATGAAAGAATTAAATTAACTAAAAAGATTTCATGAGTATTGATATATTTTTAGAACGAGAGAAAAATTAGAAAACACATTTCTATGAGATCTCTCTCATTAAGAGGAATACAATGACACTAAGATTAGATTTTTTATTGCCAAGTAGCCAACCAATTATTCTCTCTCTTCTTCCCTATTTAGAAGTGATTTTTTCTATTTTCTCTCAAAAATCAAGTACTGTAAAAAAAAAATAAAGGTTCTAAATGCACTAAAATAAAAGTACTTGGAACAATTATAAAAAAAATTAAATTTTAGAAATCAAATTATAATTTTACACGCCTTTTGTGTGGAAGGAATCTATATCCTATTGGATGTGTCCTTTGTCATTGTTTACACGCCTTTCTTTATTTTCAATTTCATCACTTCAATGAACACAATTCATGTGTTATTTGTCCAGCAGTCAGGCCGTGGTTCGCTCTTCGAGTTTTGTAATAACTGTAGTAATTGGCTGACAACATCTGCTCAATGAAAAAGACATGATTGAGGGAACTTTACAGGTGGGACTTTAGAGTGCTGCTATGACAACATTCGACAAAGCAACAGACACACGCATTTATACTCTGCTTGACGGAGCTTTACAGGCGGGGACTCCCTGTGATTCTAAACTTATTAGTACTTTTGCAGAGTTATAGTACTTAACCTAGCCTTCCACACAATCCAAAGCATAGGTTGTTGGTTTAACGAGTCAATTAATTGATAGGTCAGTTGATCTGGGTTTTATACTTTTTATTAAAAATAAATTAAAATGATCGAATAATAAGTAGGTTAACCCGCCTGTACCTTTCGGCCTCTTTTGATCCACGTGCAATGTTTTATTTGGGATAACTACAGACCAGCCCACTATCGATGACTCATTCAACATATCAGTCCTTAAACCTTCAAACCCTTGCTAGATATGGCTTAACCTCTCAATGTTAAAACCAATTGGTCCCAAGAGTTTATTGCTTGTAAGAAGCTGGCAAGCTGCTAAACACCATGTAAAATGTAGATGAGAAACGTTAGTTTATATCTTTTTAGTAAAATTACTAGTTTACAAGTTCATGCCATGCTGCAGAGGTTAGATTTTTTTTTAACATAATAAAAAATATTTAGTTTATAGAGAACTATTTTGAATTGTTACTAAACTCGGCTTTATGGGTCACCTTTGAAATCTCCTGATCCTACTATTTGTTTAGTCTGAGTTTAAAATTAAACAATGTAAAAATTATTTTGATATAACTCAATTGACTCGGCTAATCTAAAAACAACCTGACCAATCAGTAAAAAGTCATGATGATAAAATTAAAAAAAAAATAATGAAATTGACAGGAAAAAAAATTCACTTTCCATAAAGTCAATCTCTTACATATCTTATCCACAATAAGTTTTCACATTTAAATTGAAAAAAATGATAAAATTGAGAAATATTTGACTATTCATATCCAATAAAGATCTATTTGATAAGTCCTAAATCACATATTTTTAACAACATTCTACTCAGTACTTCAACATCAATATTAAAGAGAGGAGGAGATAAAAAAAACAATATTAAAGAGAGGAGGAGATAAAAAAAAAACATCTTGTCTATATTCTCTCCATAGAAAATTCCTCAGTTGGGGAATAATTCATAAGAAATGAAGCTCTAAAAGTAGAAAGATATTGATGGATCTAGCCCTTTCATCAATCATCAAAACCCATACACCTCATCCAAATAGTCCCATATAATAAAGTCAAAAGCCTTATGAGAATCTAACTTCAAAAAATGCCATTTTTGCTTCTTTCTCCTAAGATGACAATTTCTTGTCCCTGAGTAACCCCTCCCTTCAAACAATTTTGTTTTGAATGTTATTAGCCGAGTCCTTATTTCATTCCTGTAAGACATCCTGTAGCACCCTCACAACCACAATAACCTTATTTTCCTCACCCAAAGAACCCATAGCTTTACATCAAAAATCTTAAATTACTAGATGACAATCTGCCCTTATGCACTTGCAATCAAAAAATTAAACTTTATTAATCTTCACATGAATTAACCTATTATTTGAAATGGATTTAGCAAAACCAAATAAAGTAGAGGAAGAAAATATATTTAACCAATCCCTAGACACAAAAGCTTTATCAATATGTCTTATAGAGTTGCCTCTAAACCGGGTAAATTTTTTCCCATTAACAAAAGTTCAATTAAACAATAATCATTAATGCACTCCAAAAAAGCATTCATGTTACCAGATATGAGTAACATACTCTCCTTTACAATAAAAAAGTTGTGTCTTATTGAAATATCCTAATAAGAACCTAGACTTTGAAATTCGTTAAGTGCTTCTATAAGTTCTTTTTCATACAACTATCATTATAAATGTAAATTACTGAAATCATACAATTGACCCTAGACTGAATACTTACCTTCAATATGTATTACTCTACCATTCATATCCACAATTATGTTCATGACATAAAGATAGGAAGAATCCAAACATAAATTATACCTCTTAAAATTCCTATAAAGAGAGTAACAGCCCAGTATCTAGTATTACGATCCCAAATAGAGTTAATTAATTTTTCATTTACCACTACAAGCTTCATTTCAATTACACATAATAAGACAAGATTAAATCTCTTAACTAAAGATCTCAAAGCCATTTTCTTATCCTTAAACCCAACCCTAAAAACATTCACATTCTATGTAATTAAATTACCCATAAGAATATCAGAAAACCCAAACCCGTAGACGAAAGCTTTAGTGAAACTTCCCCTATCATCCCAAATCTCATTTTCCTTCAAAATGAAGCTGGAGGGGGTTGTATCTTGCATGTGAAGTGTATAATCTCATTGTAATTAATATTGCACCTATATTATGTAATTGATATTGCACCTACATTATTAATTTGATTCCATTTCTTAAAGGTAAGAAGAAAACACTTGCAAGAGCAATAAGGTTAATTCAATATGAAGATAAGCACACTAGATATTTGACTCATTCTTCTTTGGAAAAGGTATTATGTTATCTACCAAACTATCATGTTATCTACCAAACTGTATGTGAATGTATGTGAATTGAGAAACATAGAAAAAAAATAATTCATGCTTTAATGAGATTATAATAATTAATTAAAAAAAGTTAACAAATAAGGGAGGAAATATACATCGAGAAGATCATTTAAAAAAATGAAGAAGATTGATAAATATATGGAGAATAGAAAAAATGAAAAAGAAAAAGTCTTTAAATTAACCCTAGACCTTTTTTTTTATTTATATAGCCATAAGGGTTGGCAAGTTGTATAAGGAGAAGAGTAATTTGGTTCAATCCTTTATGTTAAATTGCTTTTGAGACTAATTAGGGGATGAATGTCTTTGATAGTGACAAATTAATATTATGTGGATATGATTATATCATGATAATTATCAGTTAGATTAAAATGTCATCAAATGCCTGCATATATTTAATGAATATATGATCTATCCTTCTAATAAGAGAAAGATAACATTTGCAACTTGTATACAAAACAAAAAACTCTCTCTCTCCAATGGACTCTTCTCGCCTTATAAAAACTACACTTACCAAAAACCATATCCACCACCTCCTCACTGTTAAACACAAAGCCAACTTCATCACTCTTCAACTCCTAAAAAGTCAAACCTTTTTACCTCTACACTTAAATCACCAAACATCAAACACACAACTTATTGCTATCTACCTTGCCTGAACAACCATTATTTCATATTTTATTTAAGAGATTCCCCTCTTGGTTAGATTATCAAACTCTGAGTAGAGCTTTTAACAAATATGGTGTAGTGATTATTTTGTACGTATCACAAAGAAACAGCAGAAGAAATTTTAGGTTTGGATTTGTTACTATGAAAACAAATTCTTCACAATAGGTACTCATTGGAAAGCTTAATGGAATATAGTTTGGGTGATATCATTTATGTGGAAATTTGAAGTGTAATCAACAAGTGTCTACATATTCAACATCTCATTTTCTGCTTAAAAAGCATGTTCCATGTATTATTATCCATTTCAGAGCCCTACATAAACATTCAAAAAAGGAAAGAAAATATATATAAAAAAAGTTGGGAAAATTAAAAAAAATACAAGAGTAAGAAGAATATATTAGAACGCCAAGGGAATTTTCAAATATTGGTTTAGGAGGATCAAAATACCTAAAATTAAGAATTTAACAATATCTTTTTTCACTGATGAAGTCCTTATTGACAAGGAAAATTCAAAATTAGATGTCAAAAGACTAAATTGGAAATTTTCAAGTTTTAACTAATTTTATTAAAGGTTTAATTACAAGAAAAATTAATTTTTGAAGTCAATTTAAATTTTAATTAGAAAAAAATAAAGTTTGGGTGTCGAATTGTAATTTTAAAGAGTCAATTTAGTAAAATTAAAGGCTTAATTACATAAATATTGAAGTTTGATGAGCAATTAGGGACTTCATTGAAGGAATTCAAAACTAAGGAGCAAAAAAAAAGGGCGTATGAATGCACGATATGAAATTGATCAAATAAAGGGTTACATTAGAGAAAATTGAAAGTTTGATGATCAATTGATGGTCAAAATATACTAATCAGAAACTAAGAACTAAGATGAAAAAGACGTTGAACTTTGAGGTTGGTAATTGAGCTTGATAGGAATGAAATTGCATGAAATTAAGAGTTTGAGGGGAAAATATAGGTGCAATTAAAAGTAATTGAAAGAGCATGAACTAAATTGAAGTTTGCTAGATCCCAAATGAAAAAAAAAAACCCTAATTTTAAGGTTAAACATAGACGACGCGTTTTCCTGCCATTATTTAACATTTCAAGCCTTTTTAATGGGTTCTTATCAAAGGTTGGCTACGTTCCTCTCAAGATCAAAGGGCCATAAATAAGCTCTTTGGTCTCTAAGTTTGGAAAAACCACCAAAATCTCCAAAACCAAGTTTATTGCGAAACAATCATTGTAAAACTAGCATAGGTACATAGCTCACAACTGTAAACATACCAAAAACTCTCTCATTTTGATTTGATGAGACAAGGTAGAGGCGGGAGAAAAAGAGAGAAAAAAGTAAGGAAAAGATTGATAAAAGAACTCTAAGTGTGAAGATTTAAGATCCTAACACAGGGATTTCCTCAACTTGAAAAGAAAAGTAACAAGCTTGGAAAAGAAGAAACCAATAGGCAGCAACTCTCATTTGAGCTTGAGAGGTATAAAACATTCATTTAGTGTAGTAGATGATGTTCATAAGGTACATCTCTATTTTGTTTTACATGTTTAAATATGTTTTTGAACTTGCTTTAGTGTTATGATATCTTTTAGTTTTGATCTTGATTAACATGTAAAAATATTGTTTTTATTGTTTAAATCTTTCTTTGGGTTGTTTATTGATGCTCCTGAATATTTATGTGATGTTTGTTTGATGAGTTTTGATGAAATGAAGTGATTTTGAAATATGTCAAATGTGACGGCAAGGTTATGATGTTTTTCTATGTTGGATGATGCATGTTTCTAGGTTTTTAAGTTTTGGTTAATTCTTATTAAAGGTTTAAAAAAATATTTTGAATCTAAATTGCATAAATATATAGACTGTTTTAAGTTGGTAGTTTTGAAGTTTGGAATCTATTGCATGATTTTGATGTTTTGATATTATTTATTAGTTCTTTTTATTCAAACATATTTGATTATGGTAGTGTGACTTGTTAGAATGAACAAAGCATGTTTTAGTGGTAAAATATGAAAGGATCAATAATCTAACATCCATTCACTTTTATTATCATTTAAACATCATGATTTTATCGAAATGAGTTTCAATTCAAAATCGAAACCTTAGGGTTAAATTTCATAAAAAAAAACTTATTATTAATGCAAATAAACCCTAGATAATTTACTAATTAAGCATAAAAAAGTATTATGTACAAAGAAATAGACCAAAATTGGTCTAAATCAAGGGTCTAAGACAATATTCTTCCTAATAACACAAAGAACATGCCTAAAAACCCAGCAATAAACTCAGCACTATCAACTTCCCTTTAAAATTGGCATTTCGGACCTATAAAACATGCTTTCTTTATCTCAATAAGTCGCACTACTATAAACAAATATGTTTGAATAAAAAAAAAAATAACATCAAAACATCAAAATCAAGCAAGAGGTTCTAAATCCAAAAACTATCAACTTAAAACAACCTCCATGTCCATGCAATATGGATTCAAAATTGATTTTTTGAACCTATTTTATACATGAACAGACCTAGAAAACCTATGATAAATATTTTTGCTTCAACATGCATTATTTATGTTAAGTTAAAACAACATTATATATCAAAAAACCAACTTAATAACTTTAATATATCAAAAACATCAAAAAAAAGCTTTTTAAAAGAACACAATAAATAAAAATCACAACAACAAAGAGATGAATAAAATATCACTTGCTAAGCGTTCCAAATCTTTTTTCTATGTTTGTAAACATAAACATAAAACAAAAACAAATAAAAAAAACTCAAACAGACCACAAAAGCCTCTTTTTGGATCAGAAAATATACCTAGAACAATTACTCTCTTTTTTCTTTCATTTGAAAAGTTTTGCTTCTTACAAACTAACTATCATTTCAAAGCTTAAGGGATCTTTGTGTTAAGTCCTTGAGCCTTTACACTTAGGTTTATTATTATTATTTTCCTATTTTTTTCTCTTTTTTTCTCCCTTTTCAGCCTCTTCCAACTTTGATCTTAAAGAGCTATTTATAGGGTTTGTTAGGTTTTTGGGAGTTTTTGAATGCATTTATGACCTCTTGATCTTAAGAGAAGTGTTGTAAACCCTTGATAAGAACCCATTGAGGATCCTTTGTGTGTGAACATATGAAAATGAGGTTAGTTCTTGCACAATTATGTTTTAGTGATGACTAATTGAGTTGCCCACTTTTAAGGTCTTGTTAGAGCAATTCTGATATCATGGTCACCTGAGACCACTGAAGTTAATAGAAGGTGTCATAACCCATTTTTGGGTTATTCTTTAAATTCAATTTTTTTCTTTCATAAATAAAAATGAAATAATAAAGTAATAATAATAATAGTAAAAAGACTAGAATTTTGATGAAAGCAAGCTGGGAGGATTTCAAATGTATAAAAAATCAAGCTGCAATTTTGGATGAAATCGAGAACCTAATTGTACCTCATTTTACCCAAAACTGGAGAGACAATGCAGATTCGAAGGTATAATTATAAATTAAGTTACATGATTATTGGACGAATATGAATATAAATTAAGTATAAAGACATAATTAGATTTTTAATAGACCAATTTATTTTAATATGGGCCAAATTAAAGTTTAATTGTATTTAAGAATTAATTTAGGTTCAATTGAAGAATTTAATTAGTTGTAAGGACTTAATAATACTTTAAATGTGTAAAACTGGATTTTAATATCATGTACTTACTTGATGATTATAGGTGTATCGAACCATTTCCCTTTGATGTTCAGGTGAGAGGATTGTGTTCAGGGTTCCTGTAATGTACAGAGCAATAACCTGCATTTCAAACATATCTTTTAACACTTAGCCATCACTTAATGAATTATAACAATCCCTTATTAGATCAGAATCTTTTACAACATAAATTGAGGGTTACTGCGCGCTTCCTCGATTTTCAAAATAGATTTTGATAATATATCAAGGGAGTGCTCAACTTGATATGTTTAAATTAATTATTAAGTGTAGAACACGTTAAGGAGGACAAACGCAGCCACTTCCAAGCTTAGCCAAAAGACTTCGATGAAAGATAAACAAGAGCAACTTTTACCACTATCTGCTAGATCAAAATCAAACCACGGAAGCTTTGGGGGTGTTCTTATTGTGAGATTGTTACTGTGATGCAACTTATTTATTTTTTATATAAGTAAATTAAAATTAAATCATTAAAAACACTAAAAAAAATATCAATTAATAAAATGCATTTTTCTAATTTCTTATAATGAATTTCTCTATTTATCTTGTTTACAGAGCAGATCTTTTTGGGCTTCAATTGCTAGCTAGCATGAGTGTTCTTAAATCAGGACATACCAAAAAAGGCTGTTCAAACAGGAGGGCTGAGAATTCAAAAGGCCGGTGCCCATCCCTTGCTTGTAGTGCTGAGGTGAACCGAACAGCTTTCCTCAACGCAATCTCTGCTTTTTCACAAGTTATTTCCTCTCTGTCTCCCAATCTCACTGATGGTATACTCAGATCAATCCCATTTTCTTTGATAAGCTGCATTTTCGAACTCAATGAAAACACAATATAAATGATAAGATGAAATTTAGCCAAAGACCCTTTGGACAACTTCATGAGAAAAAAAAGAAGGGAAAATTAATTACTCAATCTAGTGGTAATGTGTGATATGATCTTAGTTGGGTAAAACTAGACTAACTATATATTGAACTACAGACTCAACTAGCTTGAAACAGTTATTGCTTGAATTAAAGAAGAAAGATATGACTTTTCAATATAATATGACATGAAATGGAAACACTAGAGATTAAGCATGGAGCAAACCCCGAAACTAACAGGTTCAGTTTTTATTAAAGTGTAATGGATGCAGCTTTTATGAATACTACAAGTTAAACCTGCAAATTCTTGAGAACATCACTGCTTGCTTTAACTTGAAATTGGTTCTGAGAGAATTTCTCTCGAGCCTTTTCCGCTTCTGCATGTTCCTCCGGGATTCCAAGATCAGGATCGAATTCCCAAACTTGTCTGCCAACAAAATCATTGGTGCTAAGCAGCCATGGATCATGGCCCTCTGCTACCTCGAGCTTCCACATTGCCTACTCTCACTTAGTTTTCTGGACCTTTAATTTGTGCTTCAATTTTACAACAATATGCATGTCAATAATAGAACTATATTTATAGATACATACTAGGATTTTCAGTCAATTTTTTACGGAACAAAAAAGTGGCTGACATTATAATCTTATTTGAAAACAAATAAAAAATTGAACGCTATCTAATTAAATAATATTTTAAACATAATCTTAATTATTTTATTTATAATGACCTCTAAAATGGCCGGTTAAAAAATGCTAGGAGCTTGGGCCCTAGCCTTTTTCATAGTTGATCTCATCTTAATTCTATTCCAATCAACCTTCAGTTTTTGGCAACCGCACGATCCAATCAACCTTCAGCAACTTGCTCGGAAGTGGAGGCCCAGTGTTAGTTGCCTTCATCAAAGCAAAAATTTAATTACTATTTACTATTGTTAAATAGTAAAGAACTTGGCATTGGATCTATATCTTATTGAATGTCAATTACGGTCCTTTGTCTTTTATTTGGATTTTTTAAAATAAGTTAAAATTCAAGCTTATAAAATTAATTATTAATTTAATACTATAATATCAATGACATGCAAGGCAAACGAGATAAAATAAAATGGAAAAGATTTGAGTGCATCTACCGTCATCATCACTGTTTCCTCCTCATCTATTTCTTTATTTTCAATAACTTTTCCTTGAAATCCATCATTTTCTGTCTCTTTCTTCTCTGAATTAGTGCTGAGCTAGCCACCCACTCACTGTCACTCTCTAATTGTCTGTGGAGCATCTTATCAAACCGAAGTGGACATGTGAATATAAATGTACATATAAATTACAATGAAATCTATCATTTTCTGTTTGTTTCTTCTCTGAAATAGTACTGAGCTAGCCACCCACTCACTGTCAGTCTTTAATTGTCTGTGGAACATCTTATTAAACCGAAGTGGAAACGTGTAATCTTGAATATAAATGTACGTATAAATTGTCTGATCCAACCACCAATTCATTACTTCACGCTCTCTATTTATCACTCTTGGCAGTCTTTTGATAACTGTAGTAATTTGCTGATAACATCTTGTCAATGAATAGATATGACAGCATCCAACAAAGCAACCAAAGCATTTACAGTCTTATTAGGACAGCATCCAACAAAGCAACTAACGCATTTATATATAACCTGGATGATTTTAAAATATTTTTGAAAAAATTTAAAATTATTTTATTTTATTTTTAAAATTAATACTTTTTAGTGTTTTTAAATTATTTTAATGAACTGATATAAAAAATAAATTTTTAAAAATAAAAAAATTTTATTTTAATATATATTTAAATAAAAAATATTTTAAAAAATAACAGTAATCATTCTTGCTCATCATCTTAATCTGCGGGTGACGGAGCTTTACAGGTGGGACTTCGAGTGCATCTAATCTTATTAGTACTTTTGCATAGTTATAGTACTTAACCTAGCCTTTCACCCAGTACAAAGAATATGTTGTGGGATGAACGAGTCAATTAATTGGTCGGCTAGTTCATCTGAATTCTGTACTTTTTATTAAAAAAAATAATGAAAATGGCATAATAAGAATTGAAACTCTAGCGGTAGAAAGGCATTGATGGATCACCAAAACCCATACGTGCCAATATCTCATCCAAATAGTACAATATAACAGAGTCAAAAGCCCTGTGAAAATCTAACTTCAAAAGATATCGTTTTTGCTTCTTTCTCATAAGGTGACAAATAAGTTCGTTAGCAATTAACACATTATCCATGATTTTCCTACCTTCGATAAATGCATTTTGGTTTTCCCGAACAAATTCATGCATGACATCTTCAGTCCTGCAGCGAGGACCTAGAAGATAACCTTATAAAGAGACACAATAAGACTTATCGGTCTAAAGTCTTTCAGATCGAAAGAACCTACCACTTTAGAAATCAAAGTAATAAAGGAACTCACAGTTTCTTTGCAAAGCATCTTTGGAATATTCATTTGAAGGCGTATTCCCTTTGGATTAGATGGGTTTGCCATTACTACATAGCCCACGCCTCTATTTGGTCCTTGAATGCCAAGAAAACTGACTCTCCTCTATTTAAGTCAATCTTCTACCTTCGTAACAGAATGTTAAGCCTTTATGGAGGGGTAGCTCAATTGCAACAGCTGCTCTCAAGATGGTACTCAGATCAATGTCCTTTTACAGCCAATGCATATGATTTTTTCAGACATAAAGCTGAGCCTGTCCACTGGGCAAATGTAGTTTGG
>Ga0325403_1004411_pt1 | contig 13080 bp, 11 predicted proteins | sample PopdelMetagenome_19_FD_205665 | JGI IMG/M metagenome (GOLD analysis project Ga0325403, IMG submission 205665) | Populus deltoides microbial communities from Bellville, Georgia, United States - Xylem-PdKOR-R4 | ecosystem: Host-associated > Plants > Phyllosphere > Stem > Wood/Secondary xylem...
GACAAATAGGTTTTTAAAGCACCCTAAATTTCATTCATTAGAGCAGACTTATCCTAGGAAACTGATGGGATTAGAGAACATCAACACATTAACAGTTATAAGGCAAATCAAACACCTAGCAGCTTACTTTAGGTAGGGCGTACTAGGGGCGCTAAAACCTTCCCTTTACGCAACCAGTCCCTTGCCTTAGAATCTCTGAAAGACCAGTTAGGTGTCCTAGTAACCATAATACTAGGTGGCGACTCCCTTTTTCACAACAGAAAGACCCCAACATCCATCCCCGCTACGAAAGGACAGGTCGCCGCGACGTCGAGCTCTCGGGAGGGTACGACAAAGGTAATCCTGGAAAAGACAACATCCAATTCAAGCAAGATTGGCAGCAAAAGGCTATACTCAGAAGGAGGGGATAGATTATAATGAGGTATTCTCTCCAGTTGTTAAGCATTCATCAATTCGTATTTTGCTAGCCTTGGTTGCACAATTTAATTTGGAGTTAGCCCAACTTGATGTGAAAACTGCCTTCTTACATGGAGATTTAGAAGAGGAAATTTACATGTCTCAGCTAGATGGTTTCAAAGTCACTAGGAAAGAGAATTGAGCTTGTAAACTGAAGAAGTCATTGTATGGCTTGAAACAATCTCCTCGCCAGTGGTATAAACGATTTGATAAGTTCATGACATAACATGGATACACACGGAGTCAGTTTGACAACTTTGTATATTTTCACAAACTTCTTGATGGTTCTTTCATCTATTTGCTCTTATATGTGGATGATATGTTGATTGCATCAAAGAGCAAGGTGGAGATTGATAGACTGAAAGCTCAACTGAGAACTGAGTTCAAAATGAAGGACTTTGGAGAAGCTAAGAAGATTCTTGGCATGGAGATTTAGAGAGACAGAAGAAAAGGCACAGTCTGTTTGACACAGACCCAATACTTGAAGAAAATTCTACAGAGATTTGGGGTAGATAGTAAGACCAAGCCGGTAAGCACACCTTTAGCTCCTCATTTTAAGCTGCTTCAATGTCTCCACGCACAGAGGAAGAGCGCAAACATATGGCTCAAATTCCGTATGCAAATACAGTTGGTGCATTAATGTATGCAATGGTTTGTACAAGACTAGATATTTCACAAGTTGTCAGTATGGTGAGCAGGTGTATATATGATTCGGGAAAGGGTCACTGACAGGCAGTTAAGTGGATTCTACGGTACATTCATGGCACAACTGATATTGGTTTGAAGTTTGAGAGGGATGATAGACTCGAACAAAATTTAGTTGGTTATGTGGATTCGGACTATGTTGGTGACTTAAACAAGCGTCGTTCCACAACAGGCTATGTGTTTATACTTGTTAAAGGGCCTGTAAGTTGGAGGTCAACTTTACTGTAAGATCCAAACTTTTGGGTCAAACCCAAGTCCAAGCCAGCCTAAACCCAACCTAAGTTAACCTAGGTATATAAGAAAAGATTGCAAGAGAATTACTGTTCTCTCTTATAAATCTTGTGGCCGCCGTGACCCTTTCCTCATCAAACCAAGGATTTCAGTTTATGATCTTGAGTTTTGGGTTTAAGAAAAGTGGAAGTACCAAGTAAGTGATTCTCTCTCATATTACTTTTAATTATAATTTGTTTATGGAAGAATTAGAGAGAGAGAGAGAGAGAGAGAGAGAGAGAGAGAGAGATTAGGGTTTATAAAGATTAGAAGTTTATGTTGTTAAGATTGATTTATGATTATTAAGGGTTTAATGTTAGGTGATTAATTAGTATGTTGTTAAAAATAAAGATTTGTGAGTTAATTTGTTTAAATTAATTTTTATGGGTTAAGAAATTCATTTTTACGTTGCTGTAAAATCTGGACAGAATGGTCTTGAGGTTGAAGATGACCAAATTTTATTTTGGTCCTTGATTTGTGAAAGTTTCAGTTTAGTCCCTAAACTTTGGAAAAATTACAATTTGACCCCTAAGTGTATTTTGAGATTCTAGACAGTGTTATTATGAGGTTAAGGATGATGAATCTCAGTTTGATAATCGATATGGAATATTTTCAGTTTGGTCCCTAAATTTTAGGAATTTACATTTTAGTCCCTAAACTTTATAAAAATTACAGTTCAGTCCCTGGTTCGTTCTAGACAGAATTAAGGATGGTTTATGGGTGAAATTTCAGTATGGTTATGTATTTACAGTTTGGTCCAGTTTTGGTAAAATTACGTTTTGGTCCTTGTTTTGGATAATTGTCGTTTTAGTCCCTAAACCTAGGAGACGAAACCTGGTTTTCTTTTATGCATTGGAATCTTTTATTTGTGTTGCTTTGAGTTGCTTTTGACTATATTTTGCATATTTATTGTAGGTTCTCCTAACGATCCTCAATAGGTTTTTCGGGTCTTTCATCTGATATTCCTTTTAATCTATATTCTTCCGGGTGAGTGGGATAATCTTTAATATGCATATAATATAAATAAATATGTATGTTGATTATACAATGAGTACAACTAGTAAATTTCTTGAATATTTATATATATTGCTTTATTTTCCGAGTACCCATTTATTCTTGAATTTGCACTCGCAATTTGTCGAACTAAATTCTATTTGATATGATATATGTTTCTTTGATGATTCTATGAATATCTATTATGCCTTGATATGGGACTTGTCAGTAACTCCATGCTAATGGAGAGTAGTTAGCCTATGTGCACATAGTATTCTGTATTCCTAGCTGGTGAGAGAGGCATCAGCCTGTGGCGACTGATCATCCCCCAGTGGTCACCTTCGGGTGTCATCTGGTCACTTTTGAGTGTCATCCGGTCACCTTTGGGTGTCATCTGGTCACCTTCGGGTGTCATCTGATCTCTAACATGTATTCCGCTACGTTATGATAATATGTTTAGTATGTATATGTATATGCATATCAAGATAAATCATCTTGCAAACTATTAATATTATAAATATCTAAAATGTATATTAAATATTATTCCCTCACTGAGTTGGTTGAACTCACCCCTCATTCTTAATATTATTTCAGGTTCTTAGTTTCTGATAGCAGTTGGACTTTGTTGAGTGTTCCTGCTTCTTCAGTTTTGGTCGGTATGCCTTGTTTGTTTTGCGAGGCTTTCCTTTTAGTTTTGATTTGATGTCTTAGACGCTCCACTATTACCTTGTTTTATATAAGTTTGGATTTTTGACAATGTAATGAGTATTATGGATTATTGTTTTTGTTTTAATTACTGATGAGGAGTTTTAAACTATCTTTTGGTTTCATCAGTTTTGAATAATATAATATTTCTGAAGATTGTGAAATGCTGCGTATTTTTGAATAAATTGTTCCTTTGATATATCTGTTTTGAGGCTTAACATAGGTGAGGTGTCCTTTCAACACCGCTCCTGCGTTGCCGGTCATGGACCCAGGATTCAGGTCGTGACATTTACAATCAACAGTAGCTTTGTCAACAACTGAGGCAGAGTACATGGCAGTATCAGAAGCTTTCAAGGAAGCTATTTGGTTACATGGGTTGATTGAAGATTTGGGAATTGTTCAAGAGCATGTGGATGTCTATTGTGATAGTCAAAGTGTTATTTGTCTTGCAAAGAATCAGGTTCATCATTCCCGCACCAAGCATATTGATGTTCGATTTCATTTTGTTCGAGAAATTATGGATGAAGGGGATATTCTGCTACAGAAGATTGGTACCGCAGATAATCCAGTTGACATGCCCACAAAATATGTCTCAGGGATCAAGTTCCAACATTGTTGGGACTTAGTCAACATCTCTCAGTGTTGAGCACCTTTAGGGTGCAGCGCCATATGGCGCAATGGAGGCGGCATTGATCGATTACGAGGATTGAATGGAAAAATCTTGCAAAGGTGGAGATTTGTAGCAAATTGTCAACATTTGCAATTGTCAACATTTTTCTCAACCACCCTCTCCTTTCCTAAACCACTATCAACCTCCCTCTCTTTCTTTTCAACCACCATCACTTCTCATCAAGCTGCCAAGGCTCTCCTATAAAGACAAGAGACGAGAGAGTGCAGAGAAGTGTGTGTCAAGTGCAGAGAAGAAAATAATGCAACTGTGAGAGTGAGTGCACGTGCAGATTTGAGAGAAATACCGAGTGTAAGAGTGAAACACTGGGTTTTGTGGGATTGTATTGGGTTGAGTTGAGTGTTTGTATCATTTCTCCAATAATATACAATTTGCTGTCTCCGTGAACGTACCCGGTTTTGGGGAACCACGTAAATCTGCTTGTTTATGTTTTATTTTGTGTTTGCTTTCGGTCCAGTATGCACAATACTTGATACTATCAAATATCTAGTGGCAACTCCTTAATTTAGTTGCAGGTAGAAGGGGATGATCGCTTTCTTTTCTTCCCATTCTATTCTTGTTGCTGCGTTAATCTCTTATTCCAGCTTGGTTACAGGGGTTTCCTGCAGTCTCCATTGCAGGTGAGCTTTTCTAGCCTTGGCGACAACATCTAGCCTGAATTCTGATAGATATAAGCAATTGGTGTCTTGAAGAGTTTGTTTGGAGCACAGGCAGCAGTCGAGTTATCAACATCTGACGGGCTAATTATGTGGTATTATATGATGAATTTGTACTGAAAGGAAGATGAGTTTTTAATATATTTAAGATCTGAATTAAATGTGTTCTACGAACACTTGATTTGATGTTGTTCATGTTTCAATACAACGAGAATGATAGGAAAAACTGAAACAAACAATTGTACGATTCAAATCGGAGAACTTATACAAATAAGCTTGATCTACGTTCCATACTCATAGCTTCCTCTGATGAAGTAGCTTCATGTCCTTTAGACCTCTTGATGAAAAAACTATCTCCCATCTATCGCCGTTATTGTCATATTATTCGTGGAAGGTACCCCAGAAGATCTCATCAATGGTCTTTGTTCTGCCATGTTTCTGCCTGCAACAAAAGCAGGTTGCTTAGGTTCTGGGAGAGCCACGTGTTCGTTTACGATCATGGACATAACATCAGACATTGTAGGCCGATCAGCAGGACTTTCTTGGACACAAAGAAGCCCTACGTTCATGTATCTCAACAGCGTAGCAGTTGAAGGAGGATCTCCCAGGCTTGGATCCATCAAGTCCGTAGCTTTATTAGAATTCCATAACTTCCATGCCTATGGTATAACAACGCAAATGCTGCATCATTATTGTGGACACTAGGAAAGTAGTCAAATACAAATCAAAATGGAAGAAAAAGAAATAAGCGTATATGAAAGCTCCCCACATGTCCAAGAAGATTGAGGGAGTCGCTGTGGTAGAAACTAGTATTCTTCCTGCCGCTTACAATCTCAAGTACCAGCACCCCGAAGCTAAACACATCAGATTTTATCGAGAAGAGGCCCTCCATAGCATATTCAGGGGACATATAGCCACTAAAAATTGGAAAGGTCAGTGCAGATCATGTTAAGAGTAGCTGTTACTGGAAAGTGGAATTCAAGAAACTTACTATGTTCCAACGATCCTGTTGGTGTTTGCTTGAGTTTCATTGCCTCCGAAAATTCGAGCCATCCCGAAATCAGATATTTTTGGATTCATTTCACTGTCTAATAGAATGTTGCTAGGCTTTAAATCCCTGTGAATGATTCGTAACCGTGAATATCTATGTAGATACAGAAGGCCTTGAGCAATTCCTTCGATTATCCGAATCCGTGTACCCCAATCTAAGATTTGTCCTCTGTTTGCATCTGTTTATAGTTTATACACAAATCTGTTATAAATTTCTTGAAGCATTTGGAAAGTTAGTGAAAGTTAATGCAAGAAAATGCTGACCAAAGAGAAAGAAATCCAAGCTTTTATTTGGCATGTACTCATAGATTAGCATTTTCTCATCCCGTTCAATACAGGAACCTAATAGCCTGACAAGATTCCGGTGCTGGAGTTTGGCGATTAGAATTGTCTCATTTCTGAACTCCTCAACCCCCTGCCCAGATCTTTCTGAGAGCCTCTTCACTGCTATTTCCAGTCCCGTAGGTAATTTGCCCTGTTAAATGAACCAAAAGTCAATCTCAAAGTTCATTCAAACTATTTTAATTTTTTTCTGAAAAGGTTAGAATAATCATTTGAACGTAACTTACCTTATAAACAGGTCCAAATCCTCCCTCTCCAAGCTTGTCTGAGAATTGTCCAGTTGCAACTGATACGCTCTCATAACTGAACAATGGCAATTCCATATTCTTTCTCCATCTATTCTTCCGCTTGTCAACAGAGCTAGATTCTTTGTTAGTTGAGCTAGGATCGGTATCGAAATCAAAGAGCAATAAATCGTGACCTGTATATTCCTTCCCTGTTCAAGAAAAAATTAAAAATTACTGAACACAATCATTTTGTTAAAATATCCAGCAATTCAGGTTATAATAACCACAATTTCCGACATTAAAAAGGATTCCAATTGTCAATTTTTGTCATGAAAAAAGAAACTTTGGTGTTTGTTTGGGGTTAGATATTTTACCCACAGACAACCTTTTACGTTTTGAGCATTTTATATGAGAAGTTTTACTGAGCTCGGTAAGTAATGATGTGGAGACAAACACACGAAAAGAACGCATGGCATTCTCTGGCTTTATAAAAGCCGGAGAAAGGGCATGACGAGGAGGGAGGGAAATAGACACGAACAAGAAAAGAACGAACGGAGAGAAAAACCAGAGAAGCACAGGATAGAGAGAGAGAGAGGGAGAAAACCAGACACACATACATGGAGGAACAAACAGGGCGAACCAGCACGGAAACAGGGATGCAAAACACAACAGAAAACAGAGAGGAAACCAGAAGAACAAGCAAACACAGGAGACAAAGTAAACACAGACAGAACAAAAAGAGAAGAACGAATAACACAGAGACGAGACGAAGAGCAGGAGACAGACAAAAAACATACAGAGAGCCGGGAAGAAGCAGAAAAGAAGAGAAGGCTAAGGAACAGAGGAGAGGGGATGCCAATAGCAGAAAGACGAGCACTGATCTTCTTCCAGAACTCCAGCAACAAAACACAACCTCGAGATAAGCTCCTTTCGCTTCCCTCCCTTTAGAAATAATTACCCTGTAACTGTACAAAGGATGCGTGAATAATTCACGCATGCATGCAGAGTGACCATCTGGGCCGGACTGCCAGTTATCAGGCTGGGCCAACCCCTTCCAACCAAAAAAAAAAACAAATCTGAAGCCTGGCTGGGTGGTCCAATTTGTTTTGAGCCGAGGATGTGTTTTTTAAAACTCTTATACCAATCTTCTTTATTTTATTAATTTGTTTTGATATTTTATTAAACAAGCTTCTCTTTTGTATCGAAAATTTTAAAACAATTTATGTATCCTATTGAATTTATTTGTAGGTCCTTGAGTATTTTTTTTCTTGACAATTTCATTATATATTTAATTTGTGAAATTTTACTGTGAAATGCGAATTTGATATTTGAATACATACATTTTTTTTTATAAAAATAATAACAAAAAAACATGTATTTCTTGTTTTCAATTCAAATTTTACTGGTATATTTACTTATACAGGAGTCAAGAATACTATATTTTTTTGACCACGTAATATTTATCAACTCTAAAATTAAAAATATTAATAGCTGAATATTCGCTAATGCCAAAATAAAAAATAATACAAGTACACTATCATTAATATAGTATAACAAATTTTTAGTAATTTAATATAAAATGAGCAATGAAGTCTATCTTAAGTAGCATGTTAAAAAAGTGATAATATATATATTTTTTTTATGTAACTAGTTTTGTATAAAAAAAATCTTTATTGATAAATTAGAATTTTTAGTAATTATGGTGATTTTTTAAAGTTCTTTATTTTATCTAAAAAGTAAAATGTCAAAAAACATGTTTTTTTCTGCAAATTAGATTTTTAAAAGTTACCATATCGATACGATAACCAGTAACTTCAAGATCTAATTAAATTAAGTCTACCAGCAGACAGCGGAAATTAAAGAAAGAACCAGGATGTGCCTCTGTGTATGAGCTTTCCTTTGCGCAGACACCTGAAGTACATGAAGAGGCCGAAGGTAATCAGAGTAGTTGGAATAGCCACAGCCAAGGTTGTCCGTATTGTCCTTTTGCTATTACCTACTTGTAAATATAGATCAAATATTACAAAATCATAAACCAACACCTGTACAATGGATTAAAAAGTTTTTTTATTGTAGAAAAAATGGAAAGATAGGTTATGTATCTCACTTTTTTCGACAGGGAACACGGCGTCCGCGTTTTTATCTGAAAATACAAGACCGTGATTTTGTCAAAAATGGTTTCTCGTCATTTATTGGATCATACTGTCTATATGTACAAAGCCATACCTGTTCGGGTACTGCCATTAACAATCTGTTGTTCAAGCTCAGAAGCAGCAAGTCTGATGTAAATTTCTGCTCCAGCCCGGCCATCAGCAACCCCTGGATGGTGTTGTAAGTTTATAAGATCTCCTTCCCATAAAGAACACCCACTGTTCTTGTTATAGGCATAAGCCACGCAAGAACAAATTTCCATGCAATCCAATCTACATCTTTCAGCACTCTCTTTCTGATATGTTTTTGAATTTGCAGGTAATTTCAGATTCGAAATCTTTAGGAATCCATCTTCCTTTCCAGCACTTCTCTTATTTTGACACTGCAAAGGAGATTCCCTAACACAACCACTTGACCAATCATTTTGCACTAATGGTTTAAAACCTTTCAGGCATTCACAATAATAGGCCGTGAAATCTATATTTGATGCACTTTCATTAAAGACTCCAAAAGCCCCACACAAACCATAAACATCAGCTTGGACTCTTGGATGGAACCAATAAAGATACCAATTCCATCGATCTTCCCTCCAATGGAGTTGTTCCATCCGTCCTGAAAATCAATCACGATTCTTGAAGGAATTGAGGTGTTGTGCAAAGAATATGTGAAATAGCTTTCATTTTCATTTGATACATAACTAAACTTTAAAAAATTGTTCAATTCTCTCATCTCAGGCACCGAGGCAAATATTTCTCCATCCCAATCACCACTGCTCCAATACCTGTGTGACCTCTTCCACTCTATGAAAAGCTTACTGCTTCCATTTGGGTCGATCCCAATCGAGAACATACCTGGTGCAGGGTCTTCTGCGTTTTTCCAGGAAATAAGCCGCTGCACTTGCCCAGTGTGCTTGTTGATTCCAAGCTTTCCACCAGGTAGCCATGTGTCAGTTGGATAATCGAAACTCTGCCAATAAATGGTAGCTGGATTTGAGCCATCTCTTACGACAAAGTTTCCATCATCAAGAAGTACTGCTTCTGCTGTACTAGTATTCGACATTGAAGATGCAAGATCTGTTGACCAAACTGTTTTGTTGGAACTCATCAGCAAGACAAGATTGCCATCAGCTGACAATTCAAGCTTCGATGAAACTGGGTCGTTTGAAGGGCTCTCCCTGTTTGCTACCCAAACATTTATCTTATTTGCGAAGTTCTTATACCATATTCCCAGGTAAATGTTTACTGAAGGGCCTGGCTTGAAGAAACGGAGTTCAAAAGCGCCGTTTTGAGATATTAGGGTCTCGCTTGCAGGGAGAGATTGGCCAACCAAAAGGGTATCACCTACAATGGAGAAGCAAGGCCTATGGGAAACGAATAGCAACAACAGCACAAAGAGCAAAAAACGTGGCTTTGTCTCAACACACATCCTTTCTAATTCGTGGGATTAAGGGTGAAAGAGCTGTGACTGAGCATGAATCAGAGAACGAGGAAGGGAAAAAAACAAGAAATCCCCTGTGAATTCATCAACTATATGATAATGCTGTAGATCTCTTGTCATATTGTAGCTGTCAGCTCTAACCAATAATTTTCCACATCGACTGACTTTTCGGTTCGCTATCTCCTCCAGTTAGAGGCTATGTCATTTTTTTGTTTTTTTTTTATTATGATGCTATGTCATTTTTTTTGTTTTTTTTATTATTTTAAAGTATTATATTAATATATTTTCGAGTAAAAAAACTTTTAAAAATAATTATTAATTTTATTTTTCTCATTGCCTATTTTAATTTATTACTCTTTGTTTGTTTTTTAGGAGGATTTTTTTGACTAAACAATTACCACAGTAATAGTAGACTTGAAATGTCTATTAATAATTAATAAAGTTTCATTTTATTGTATTCTTTGGGTGCATATTAGGATTTAGGACTATTATTAATTATAGTCCATTTCAAAGTCAAAGATGAATACATGTAGTCTACGCCATATTTGGTGAGAAATTTATAAGAAGATAAATCTTTCTAAAATTCTTTAAAAAAATTGGCGATTTAAATTTTAAATCAGTTATGAATCATAATTCTTTTATATTTCATAATCTATTTTATATATATTCCGTGCTGTCGATATACTAAAATAAATATTTGCGGAAGTCCAAAACTATCTCTATCAAAACAGGACCAACCCATCACACACTCACCTTTGAATAAAACTTTACGTGGAATATATCTGAAATATGCAAAACGGCACGTATGTTTCCCGGTCAAGCATGCTAAGAAAATGCACGTCAACGGCACTTCCTTATTATTTTCTTTCTTTTGAAAATCAATTTACTGTCAAATTTAGCTGATGCCAATACGGAGAATCCATCAAAATCCCATTTTAGCTTCTGCATTATCAAATATATAATAAAGCATCCAAAAACAATGTAAGATTAACATATAAGAAAATCATAATGCTCATTTCAATTGTATAAAACCCCATCAGACAGAAATTCTCTTTTGATGAATGGGCGATTTTCATTTATCAAAGAACGACTTGACAGGAAATCAAGTTCTACTTACAGACAGAGAATCTTGTATAAGTTTAAGATCTCCTCCTTAAGATATTGACTTAAAAAGATGTTGTGTGTGGTCCTGCACCATGTGATGGTGGGATCACCACATCCTTTTATTGTGCATAAAGGCACACTGCTGTCTCTTTTTCCCAACAAAGTCTTTTCCCAACAAAAGACAATGTCAGCTGGTCGGACAATATTTATGACCACGAATTAAAGCTCTATTTCTGAAGACGCCCTCAGGATTTTGGTGAGTCTAAAGAAGGGTTCTGAGGGAAGGAAGCGGGGGGGTTAGAGGTGAAGAGAAGGGCATTTGTGTGTGTTTTGTTAGTCAAAAAAGATGCCACCAGTGTGCCTTTTTGCACAATAAAAGGATGCCTTCTGAGGACTGTTCACACTTCTTTTGGCCTTCAGTAAACCCTGAAAGATTGAAACTTTTTATTTTTGCTTTTATTTTTTTTATTATGGTAGAGAGTACTAATCAAAAGAGTCATTTAGAAGATAACCCTTGAAAAATTGAATGATAATTTTCAGGAAAATGAAATGTATGCATTGCAAATGAGATAATTAATGGGAAACATAAAAAACATAATAGGAAAGAGCCAAGGTGTAATTGTCCACATTTAAATATTGTCATGAGGTCAGTCATTACTAGTATAGTTGAAATTAAGTTCGTTTTACTTTAGTTAAACTGATACTTTATGCAAAATCGAAGAAAAATTAGAATTTTAATTCGGCTGCACCTTATTAAAAACAAGATAATTTCTTACGAGCCAAACAATTCCAGTTATGCTGAAGGAAAGGAAATTTATGAAATCTACTTTTCACTAGAAGACTACTGACAAATCAATAAATCCAATGTCTTTATTCTTTAGATCTCTGATGAAGTAGCTTCATGTCCTTTAGACCTCTTGATGAAAAAATTATCTCCCATCTATCGCTGTTATAGTCACATTATTCACGGAAGGTACCCCAGCTCATCAACGGTCTTTGTTCTGCCATGTTTCTGCCTGCAACAAAAGCAGCAGGTTGCTTAGGTTCTGGGAGAGCTGCTTGTTAATTTACAATCATGTGGATAACATCAGACATTGTAGGCCGATCAGCAGGAATTTCTTGGACACAAAGGAGTCCTATGTTTATGTATCTCAACAGCATAGAAGTTGAAGGAGGATCTCCCAGGCTTGGATCCATCAAGTCCAGAGCTTTATTAGAATATTTCCATAACTTCCATGCCCATTGTATAACAACGCAAAGTTGCATCGTTAGGGTGGAGACTAGGAAAGTAATCAAATAAAATTCAAGCAGGAAGAAAAGGAAAAAGGGAGTATATGAAAGCTCCCCACATGTCCAAGAAGATGGAGGGAGTCGCTGTGGTAGAAGCTAGTATTCTTCTTGCCGCTCACAATCTCAAGTACCAGCACCCCGAAGCTAAACACATCAGATTTTATTGAGAAGAGACCCTCCATAGCACATTCAGGGGACATATAGCTACTAACATTTGGAAAGGTCAGCGCAGATCGTGTTAAGAGTAGCATGTCCTGGAAAACAGAATTTAAGAAACGTACTCTGTTCCAACGACCCTGCTGGTGTTTGCTTGAGTTTCATTGCCTCCAAAAATTCGAGCCATCCGGAATCGGATATTTTTGGATTCATCTCACTGTGTAATAGAATATTGCTAGGTTTTAAATCCCTGTAAATGATTCGTAACTGTTGCTACCAATTTTTGATTTTATTTTGGTAAAAATTTCAAAAAAACCAAAATATAACAAAAAACTAAAAAAATATATTCTTCAAGTCTTTGCGTCATCTGTAGTGTTTTTTTTTTCGCGTTCTTGTCAACCCAGTTCAAAAATGTCGTTTTCAAATATTAATGTCTGTCTTCCAGAGAGAGACTGGCCACTCAAAAGGATATCACCGCCGATGGAAAAGCAGTCTTGTGAGAAACGAATAGCAACAGTAGCACAAAAAGCAAGAAACCTGGCTTTATCATGACGCGCCTCCTCTTTAATTCGTGGGATTAATGGTGTTTGAACAAAAAATCCCCTTTGAATTTAGCAACTATGAGAATACTCTGTCTCTAAAATATAATTGTTGCTATCAGCTTTCCCTATAATTTTCGACGTTGACTTGGACTTCACGTTCGCACTATCCCCTCCAATTTAAGGCTTTGGCATTGTATTTTTCGAGTCACGTTATCAATAATATACTGCATGAAAGAAAGAGAAATTTAGATTTTTCAAAGCCAAAAACTTATAAATGAGAAATTCTATATAGTATAATTTAATTAGTG
>Ga0325403_1004413_pt1 | contig 13077 bp, 2 predicted proteins | sample PopdelMetagenome_19_FD_205665 | JGI IMG/M metagenome (GOLD analysis project Ga0325403, IMG submission 205665) | Populus deltoides microbial communities from Bellville, Georgia, United States - Xylem-PdKOR-R4 | ecosystem: Host-associated > Plants > Phyllosphere > Stem > Wood/Secondary xylem...
TTCTTTGTTTCCTTAGCTTTCTCTGCTGCATAATCTTTGTACTCATCGACCTTTCCCATCACCGAATCCTTAGTGTCCTTGGCTTTCTGAGCGGCATAATCTTTGTACTCTTTCGCCTTATCTTCATTCTCTCCAATCTTTTGCTTTGCTGATTCCTTTGTCTTCTCAACCTTCTCTTTAGCTGATTCCTTGGTTTCATCTATCTTACATGCAGCAGAATCTGTAGTCTCTTTCGCCTTCTGAGTCGTATAATTTTTATACCCCTTTGCCTTCTCTGCAACAGAATCCTTATTCTCTCTAGCCTTCTCTTCAGCTGCATCAACAGTTCCCCTTGTTTGCTCTGCAGCCTCAAAGCTCTTACCAACAACAGCATCTTTAGCATGCCCCAAAGTGTCAGCAACTGATCTTAACACCGATCCAATAACCCCAGGTCTTTCTTGTTGTGGTTGATCTGTGGCCATTTTGGCTTCTCGCTCTTCATAGCATTCTCTTTCTCTATTAACGTCCCTGAGATCAGATGCTGCTTGCCATGCTGCTGCCTCAGCCCTCTCCTCCTTCTCGTGCCTGGATGCCATGACTCAATCACTGAAAACAAAAGGTTGTACCAAAAAATAAACAAAGAAGAGAATATTACTAGGTGAACTTTTACTCTTTTTAACTTCTCTTATGACTCTTGCTCGCTAGTTTAGATTAGGTCTTAGAGTTGCTCCGATATATATTCGTGGCTCATAACAGTAACATCTTATGTGAAGATGACGAGTAGAATTGGTTTCTTAGGTGACTGACACGTATTGGACCTGCTGGAGAGCTGAGAGACGTCGTTGTTCATGCAAAGCGGCGAATATGTCGTGTATGTAAGGACAGCTACTTTGGTGTTGAAGGCTAAGCACTTACACCTGTCCTGCGACATGGAACATGAAGATAGCTCTGTTCTGTTGTTATAATTAACCTGAAAGGTCTTTCATCTTGGACCAGGGACCTTTCTCGGCCTTCAACAATGGCTTCTAAATATTTTTCCAAGAACAATGCAAATATAGAGAATTAATTTCTTGGCAGGTTAATTTTTTGTAGATATTAATTTCATTGTCCTTAATTTGATCTAATTTTCATGTTTTAAAGAGAAAATAGCTTCAGAAAAATGATTTCTCATTTTTTTTAAAATTCAAATATTAAAAAGAAAAAAAATATTAGAAAATAAATTTACCTCTATAAAATAACGTTCAAGAACTACGAAATTAAAAGGATTTTAAATTATTAAGAGGGAATTTTTTTTTTTCTTTCCTTCATGCCTGCCTTTCCTTTCAACACCAACAACAGTCTCTCTTTTTCTACATCTTCTTTGTTTTTTTTTTTTTTGAGTCTTTATTAGATGTTAGTGATGAATTTTGTGTTAAACAAGTTTAGAATTTCTAGGGTTTGTGTATGCAATTTGATTTTACAAATTTCTTTAATGTCTCGTTGATTTGATTTATTTTTAAATTAGTTTTAGGTAGGATGTAGAGGTTACTAAGCTGGTGAATGGCAGGCTGATCAATAAAACTTGGAGTTTATGCAGTGGATGAAGTGTTATTTTGATTCTGCCAACAGAGAACTTATCAAGTACTTTCATGGTTTTCTTATTTTTATAGTTTTTTCTATGACATTTAATTCAAATAAATTTTGGAAATTATTATTCTGCGATTTTGTTTCAGTTTATGCAAAATGCTTAGGAAACTAAACTAATACTGGGCCCTTTTGGTTCTTCATTTTGAAATTAGGGTTTCAAATTGAGTGCTTCTGTTTTGTTTCTAGGGTTTTGGCTCTAAGTCTTATGGTCATAATGGGTATGGATTGGTTTGGCGAAGGATGGTGTGTAAAATGAGGGCTCGTCAATTACTAATCAAGTATAATAAGAACTCTTCAAAATCACCAGGGAAGGCCATTCCTTCGACTTTAAAATCCACGAGGGACCATTTTTCCTAAGATTCCTCTCTTTGAGTATCCATCCTCTAATAAACTAATCAAGATTTACATCCATCTGCCACACAAAAAGCCACATATCACAGCAACAAAAGAGATTAACACAACATCTAAACAAAAGATTCTAATAAAACTGCAAAATTTATAACTTAGACCTCAAATTAATCACCTGCTAATATTGATCTTTAATTTCTCTACATAAAAAGCACAGCCGAGAGGCATGTGGTTGCCTATTTGTGGGCTTCTTCTTCTTCTTTCTTTGTTGTTTTTCATGAAGTCTATGGTCACCATCTGCGTAAAAATTGTTCAAATATTAGCTTAGGCCTCAAATCACCTACTAATGTTAGACATTTTATCGTTGGAGATTTGTTTTGTAGCATGTCGTCTTTATTTGTTCACCAAGCAAGTAGGGGTGAAGATTGTCGTGGTTTAATCATTAGAGTTAAACAATTGAAAGGCTAAAAAGTCTGCAGCCTCTTGTTATATAGGAGTTATTACATGGTTCAAATCAGGAGCCTTTCTATTATTTTCTTTGTCCTAATGAGTAATAAAAGAGGAACATTTTGATACTTTTGGTTGTTCTATGGGAACAACTACTAATTAATGCTTAATTTTTTAGAATTCCCATTAATTATTTGTAGATATTGTTTGATTAAACAAAAAATCTGGTTCGTGCAAGCTATCACTTGGCCTCCATGGCATACAACTATTATGCATAAATAAGCTATAGAATAAATACGATTCCCTTTACTATACTAAACAGCATAAAGAAACAAAGTTAACAGGAAACACAGTTGTATGGCGTTGTGTCATTTCTTTACAAGCCTTTTGGGTTAAGCATGGAGTTGAGAACTTGAGACATAAGGAAAACATCAGTTTATTGAATCTCTTGATAAAGTTTGTGTTGACCAGATACTTATGCCAATTATTATTCGTGTCGCAAGGGACATCTCAGTGAGCTATATGTAAGAGGTTTGAAATAAAATAAAATAAATCACCATCTAATTTTATGGTAATTAAAAATTCTAACTAGTTTTCTAGAAATTATAAATAAGAAAATAGTTATATTAAAGAAAAATAAAAATCATCATAAAACATCTTATTTAAAATAAGCTTTTTAATGATAAAAATATCTATTATACTTATACTATGGGTTTGCATAAACTAATACATGTGTGTTCAATCATTAAAAATTTATAGACCTAAGTCATTAATTTGAAATCCAAGCCTAGCAACAAAGCCTAATCCTCACTTTTAAAATATGAATGCCAGATTTGAAAGAAGATGATAAATTAGGTTTTGGCATGTTTCTTTTTATTATGCAATTTGTGATTTTATTTCACAAAATTTGAATTTACAAGGATATAACTCTTTTAAAGATTTTACCATCTCGAGTTAATTCTTTAATGAAAACAAAACCTTACATTTTCTTTTGAAAAACTACAAAGTTTCAACTTCTCAGAACAAAACCCTTTGAGTATCATACCACTCATGGGTTAACTCTTTGACTAAAATAAAACAACATTTTATTTATGTAAATCTTTAGAAAAAGCAAGGTTATATATATTTTTTAAAATTACAAAAATCAACTTGTTGGGATGGAATTCTTTTAAGGATTATATTGCCCACATATTGATTCTTTAATGAAAATTTCCTTTATTTAAAAATCTTTTTGACAAAAACAAAATCAAACTTTTAGACGATATAAATTAATTTCTCAAAGATATAATTCCCTTTCGAGGATTACACGATTCCCAACTCTATAATGATCAATCAACATTACACAACAAAGTCCATATAATTGCCATTAAAATGCAAGTCTCAACATAGTCCATAAATATGTCTATATCTATAAGAATATTATTTACATATTGGAAATAATTCAACACAACTCAGTTAATAGAAATGAATATAATCTAACACAAAAATTATACACGTTGCAAATTAAACAAAACAAAATAAATAACAACATACAAGAAAATACACATTCAAGAATAAAAAACCAACACATGCATTATAAATTATTCTAAAATTAATTAAATCACATGTTAAGGTTCAAAATTGACTTTTGCAAGGTGCTGGAGTTGGCTGGAATTGGATTGAAGTTGTTAGAACAAAGAGAAACACAACAACGATACATGCACCCACGCACTAGAGCCTAGAGTATTGTTGAAGATGGGGCACGTAATTCTCACACGCTTATTTAAAACTTGTAAGGAAATAAAACAAAAAACACACTAACTTGAAAGTTGGATCTTTGGACAAAAGATGGACTAGAATTTGTGCATGGTGACTTAGTAACCTGAGGTTTAATTGATTTTGGTAGGTTTCATTTCAAATTGAGGTTTTTATTGGGTTTGGTTGAGTGGAGATTCACGAAGTGGAAAGGTTATGATGAGGATTTGTGATCAATTAAGAGGATTGTTGTGAGGAGTAATGTTGTGGTGACATTGTGTTGTGTAAAAGATCAGAGTTGAGCTAAATAACTTGAACTTTTTTATGACAAGGCTTAAACTTCCTTATTACAGGGTTGAACTTTCTAATGGAAAACCTTGGACTTTCTGATAATAGGGTTAAAACTTCTTGATGATAGTGCTTGAACTCTCTAATTGAAGGGCTTAAATTTCTGACATGAGAGCTTGAACTTCTTGATAACATTGTTGATCTTTTTTATTGCATAGCTTGAACTTTCTCATAGCAAGGTTTGAAATTCCTGATTACAGAGCTTTAAATTCTCGATGACAAGGCTTGAAACTTCATGATGACAGAGCTTGAAACTTTTTAATAACCAGGGTTTAAATTCCTAATGACAAAGCTTTAACTTTCTAATAACAAAGCCTAAACTTCTTAATTACAGGGCTAGACTTATAAATGGCATAGTTTGAACTTTAGATGATAAAGCTTAAACTTATCAATGACAAGGCTTCAAACTTCCTAATGATAGGGCTTAAAACTTCCTTATCACAAGGCTTCAAGTTCCAGATGATAGGTCTGCAACTTCCAGATGATAGGGCTAAACTTTCTACTGGCAAATTTTGAACTTCCTAATAACATGGTTTTAACTTCTTGATGACAATGCTTGAACTAAAAATGTCCTTTCTTAGAATCATAAATAGGGTTATTGATATAAAACAAAACAAAACAAACACCTTAATATTTGTCAAACCATGTTGTCACACCTGGAAATAAATGGAACTCTCCAAAATAAAAGATAAAAGATGTGAAAAATATAGTTGTCACCTAGTAATTACAAGGAACTAAAAGTCTTAAAAATAAACATTGGCTATAGAGATTTAGAAAAGGGATTAGTTATGCTTAAAGGAAGAATAAGGTCGCCCTTATCGTATCCTTTCAAATGAAAGGTTATCTTTTATTAAGTGTTTTCTTTTAAATGTATCTTTTAATTTCCATAAAAAGTCTTAATTATCTTTTGAGCTTTATTTGCAATTTATTTTAATTATTTGTGAAAAATAAGACATTGATCCCTTAGAAAATAAAACTTGTCAATTAAATTGTTTTTGAAAAATGTGATGTCAACCTCTTAAAAAAGGAGACATGTCGAATTAGACATTTGTGAAATAAGGGTTCGACTCATAAGGATGGTAAAAATTAGGCTTTTACCTCATTCTTTTAACTAAGTCCACAATAGGTCTGAAAGGTACGAGTCATACTTATTTAAGCCTATGTAGAATCACGTTCACCCAGTTTAAATTATTATATTTCATCCATGAAAGAATATTGCACAACATCAAAAACAAACTCATGCCTATAAAATAAATCACTTTTTTTTTATTTTTTTATTTTTTTATAATAGTATTATTATTAGGGATATTTAGACTCACATTCATATAAAAATATAAAATGTATAAAAATGCAAATAAATTCATCCAAGCAAATAGCATTCGTATATTTTCATCCATAGAATCAGACACGCAAATGAATCATTTGAAAAAAAATAATATTTTTTCACACAAACAAATCAAACATTTTCTCATATAATTATTCTAATGTAAAAGATAAATTTCAACCTTATACAACGAAACTAATGTTCACCAAATTTAGATGTGTCCATACTCAAATTTGGATTCATTCTCACCAAATTAAAACAAGTCCAAACATAAATTTATACAAGTCTACATGCAAATTAAACATATATATGCATGTTCAATCATAAAAACTTTTATATAGGAAAATTAATAATCAATCAAAGGCAGTGTATGGAAAATCAAAAATAGTCTCGAAAGCGACTAGAGTTGATCTAAAAATAATTGAACAAATCTAGGTAGTGGCAGCACGTGGCTTGCATACGTGGGCAGTAGGGGAGGGAATTGGACAGTGATGGCGCATATAGCACATATTTTGTATCAAATCTTACAAAAAAAAATAAATACAAGCAACAAATAGATACTTGGGAGCTTGAGTTTGGCCAAACTAGGATAAGAATGCTGGTGTTTTTTTATCTTTTGCAGTTGACGATAACTAGGGATGAGAAAAGGCGATGAGGTTATTACGGACTAATTTCAAGGTTGATCTATCATTGTTGGGTTCAATGTTTTGTGGTGGAGAAAAGCAATTTGTGGTGGTTTTGTTATGGGCTTTGTTAATCAGATGGAAAACAGGGTTGGGCAAGTGGTGTGGTGATGTTTTTTATTGTTGTCTTAGGTTTAGTTAAAGAAGCAAATAATGGCCACCATATCAGCGCTGTCATTATGGATTTAGATGGTGGTTACTTAGTCAATTTCTGAATGGAGGAGAGGAACTTGGTTGATTGAATTAGAAAATATAGAGCTAATAGGTTAAATAAGATAATTGTGGTGGCTGCTACTGAGAGGTTATTATGATGAATTAATGGAAGGAAATGGATAAAGAAGTTATGGTTGATGTATAGTTGGGAGAGGTATTATTGGTGGTCGCAGTCAGGAGAAATAATTTTGGATGACTAATTATTAGAGTGGGGAATGAAATGGAAGCTCTTCCTCTTATGGTCTTTATGTTGTTTTTGGTTTTTAAATGGAAAAAAATATCTAAAATTATTGGGTTAAGACTGAGATTATAGGGCTAAGTTTCTAGGATTGAGGGGTTGAGTTTATAGGATTGAACTAGGATTTTGGGGCTGTATTTATGTGATTTTGGCTAGTTTTAATGGTGAAAAAATTATAGTTAGTGTGATTTGTATTTTGAAAAAGAAAATAAATAGTGTAATAAAAAAGATGTCATTATTGAGAAATCCAAGAATTCAAATGAGTCTTTAAAATCTTCATCTTTTTTCATTACAGTCCATGGCTTTTTGAATTTTGAATTTTTATTAAAGGTTTAATTTTGGATCTTATTTTCAATTTCATTCTGAAATAAATTAGGTTAACTTTTGAATTTGGCTACTTATTGTAGTTTAGTTCATGATTTTTATAATTGTGCTTTATGGTCAATTTTACCCTAATTCTCCTTTATCACTTTAATTTATCCCTAATTAAATCAATTAAACTCTAGATTTGGCCACTTGTTACAAATTCACCATTGGTCCTTCAATTCTTTTAATTTCAACATATTCAACCCATTTTCTTATCAATTATTTTCTCAATTGCGTCCTAAATTATTCTTGATATTTTTTACCTTTTTGAACTCAGTCTTTGACATGTTAAATTCAATTATCTATTCAATTTTTATCTCCAATTGTATTTCTACCCTTCTCTTTTATTATTTTTATTTTATTTTTACTATGTTTTTCATCATTTTTATTTGGACTATTTTTTGAATATTTATAACTTAACTAGTCACACAAAAATTAGAAAAAAAATTGATGAAAAAAGTATGAAATGATTAGAATTGACTAGATTTATTGAAAATGCATTTTTTTTTCTTTTGAAAATATGTGAAAAAAAAGAATAAGGGTCAAAATTTTGGGCTATGACAGTATTAACTTAAGATTAGGAACCAACCTCGAGATGAAAAAAAAATCATTCTACTAAGAAAAATACAAAGATCAATCAACAACCACAATGATAGGAAAAAGGTTGTCTAACATGTTAGGTCAATACCTTAAAAGCTTAATAGAAGGAAAAAGCACCACAATATCGACTAAAGTCATTATTTTTTGTGTAACAAGAGAAGAATATGGCATAAGCTCTCTAATTATTGTATTAAGATTTAAAAACACTAGGAGAAGGTTGAATAGCTAGAATTCTAAGTTTTAATACAATAATTAGACATATAGAATGGTTTAAATAATGAGCAACTGGAAAAACCTTCAAACTTAGAATTGAGCGGCCATTAGAAAGTCACATCAATAAACATGGTGTTCACTCTACTATATTACTTTAAACCCAAACCTAGTTAACTACCTTATTTGAATTGTAATTGTGTAGATAATACAAAAAAAGGCACATATTATTAAAGTCAACTAGTTAAAGCCACTAGTTGAACAATAATTAGGACTCGTATTTCCTAAGCTAACATTGGATATGAGTTTCTATTTAAAGCCTTTATAAATAAAAATGAATTTTAACGGTGTGCTAGTATAGAGGATTTTAAGTTGATAATGGTACCTTGCTCTATATTATTTCCTAATACTTGATTACTAAGATTGGTTATAACAAGGCTAACATGATTCCATCAAAATTGGTTATTTTAGATTTTGTAAGGGGCATAATAGACACTATAAGGGTGTTACAAGTGGATGTAATCACTGGGTTCAAAATCTCTAGTTCAACTTTTTTTTGTTATAGAATCAAGGTCATACTAGAATTTGTACGTGAGCAAAATTGAATACAAGCTATTATGTGTTTGCCACCATCCTTACATCAAGCTCTAATGTTTTAGTTACTAGATGGATCAACTAAAATAGTTAAAGTAGACGATAAATTATTCATGGTTAATTTAAAGATGGAAAACATATGATCATATAGCGATAAAGTTAATCCAATCAAATTTATAGTAATGAATAACATGGGCAAGCCCATTGACTTCTCGGAAAGCAAGAAGATAACACATATGATTTATAGTATATTTTTCTAGGTCAAATAACTTGCAATGAAGAAAAATTGCTAAAAAATTAAAACATAAGATTAAATAAATTATTATAACCTAATAGCATTTTTTTATGCTTTTGATGAAGCCTGTAGACATATTGGTCTCTAAAATAGAATTTGTGCAATAGAATTAGAACAAGATTATTAATTGATTTTACGCATATGAAAAGTCTTCTTCTACCACCATTAAAGATGGATGATAAACAGGTTGAAGTTCAAGACGTTAATTGAAGATAACTTCGAAACTGAAGATAACTCTAGACTGGCCTTTATAAATTTAAGTATAAAGATTTTTTTTCCTATGATTATGATGAAACGCTTGGATTAGATAGAAGTTTGGTCAAATATCATTCGCAAATTAAGCTTGGGTTTAAGTCATACAAACAATCTCCATAAAAAATGGCTCCAAATATGATTGATCATGTAAAGGAGGAAACTGAATGACTCTTATGAGTTAGATATATCAAGTGAATAAGATTTGCTAAATGGATATCTAACATTATGTCGGTATTTTAAAAATCTAAATCTTGTATCTCTAAAAGATGAATATCATTTATCAATGGTTGATATATTGATCGATACAACATTTAGAAATGAAATAATCAGCTTCATAGATGATCATTCCAGTTATAACTAGATTTTCATTATTGAAAAAGATATTTCTAAGACTGTATTCTGATATCATGGTTCTTATATGATATATGAATGAGTAATAATGTCATATAGGTTGAAAAATGCTTATGAAATATACCAAAGGGTAATGAACTTGATTTTCAATGATATGATCAATCATGATATAGAAGTTTATATAGAAGTTTATATGGTAAAGTCAAAATCAAAATCCATCCATCTAGATAAATTATGTGTTGTCTTTGAATGGATGGCGATACACAACTAAAAAAATACATTTAGTGTGCGAGCAAGCAATTTTTTAGTATTCTTAGTTCATCAACGAGGCATAAAGGTAGACAAGAATAAAGCACATTCAATCATGAAAACACAACATTCTCATAATAAAAAGGAATTAAAAAGACTTATTAGCAAGATTAATTTACTAAGAAGATTCATTTGAAATATCACGAGGAAGATGAGACCATTCATCAAGCTATTGAAAGGAAAGAGATTTGATGACTTTTAATGGATGAAAAGCAACAAGTTACCTGTCGCGGGGTGCGCCGCGATGTCATCAGCGATGACAGAGGCTTTTATCATGCCTCCTAATGAGGTGTTGTGTTGAAAAAGTTTTTGGATTTAATCATAAATTTGATTAATGTTTAGGAGTCGTCACCTAGTATTATGGTCATTAGAAACTTATGGTCTGCGAGAGTCTGGGTAACGGACTTGTTGTGCAAGGGAAAGAAGCATCACCCCTAATGCACCCTACCTAAAGTAAGCTGCATTGTTGTTTGATTGTTTTTCTATGTCAGGTTTCTATTTATTGGTCTTTTCTAAGGTTCAAGGCATATCTCTCTTCATGAGAGAGTGTCTACCTTATCAAATTAAATCATAATCATCCTAAAGTCTGAATTTTAGCATTGTCTTTATTTACACCTTATATCTTTAATACCTGATGGTATACTTTATCGTGTAATTTTATACCCAAAAAATATTAAAGTCTAATTGATGATCATAAATTGGTTATGATATCCATTTTGCATTTTAAAACATGAAAAAGATGCAATATTGGTTTTTATAAAGATATGCTTGGAAATATTTTAGGATTTGGCCGTATGCATGAAACAAATTTGTTTGTTTCTTTTTATCTTTTGAAAAAGGAAACTAATTTAAAAATTTTGAGATTTTTTTTTGAATTTTTTTTAATTTTAGAAATATTTTGGAGAAAGTCGGGTATTTTAATATCGGGTTTGTATTTTATAGTGTAAATATACAATCTGATATTATGCAAAATTGGTAGGAAAACATTTGAGAAAATCACAATTTTTTTGAAAGGATTTTTATGAATTTTTTTTAATATAATATTATAATATATATTATATTATAAATAAATATATATTAAATATATATGGGCTGGGCCAGCCCAAGAAAGATTGGGCCAAAATCGACCCAACAAATTTTTCTTTCCCTTTCTTTTTTATCCGAATCGGGCCCAACCCGATCCAAAGTTCACTGAATGAATAGTGGACATGAATTATAATTCATGCCCACTATTCATGTGTGAATGTTAGGATGTGAATTATAATTCACGTTTACTGTTCACGTTGTGAATAAAAAATGAAGAAGAAGGAGGCTACCTAGTGCGGCAGTGGTCTAGGCGTGAAGGGTGACGAGGTGCTAGTGATAACAACAATGGAGTTTGGCGGTGGATGACAGAGAAAGAAAAGGAAGAAGAAGAAAATTTGTAGAGGGGAAAGAGAGGAGAGGAAGGAGAAGAGAGAGAGTTGCGGCCGCTGTTGCTAAACGGAGGTGTTCAAGTGGCGGCTTATAATGGAAATGGTGGTGGTCAGACCGGTAATGAGAATGGTGGGTGGCTGAAAAGGCAGCGGTGAGAGAGAGAAGGAACAGAGGGTAGTGTCGGCTAGGGAGGAAAAAATTAGGGAGAGGCTGATTTTTTACCGATTTTGGACCCAATTTTCTTCATGCTCAGGCCATGAAATCCACCCTTATTATAGGAGGTTAAAGAGGGTAGTCTTGTCTACAAGGGAAAAATTTCAACTCTTGATTTGGTTGGGAATTATCCCAACTGTTGGTTCAAAATAAGCCTGAGTTAGTCTCTTTAGACCGGCGTCACGGCCGTTGTGATATTAATAAGCCTGAACGGACCTTACTAGGGGATATAGGGATGTCAAGTTACCATTTTCATTCATATGTTATCAATTTTAGTGGACATATAAGGCATTAAATGCACCTGAAAAGTAGTCACCCAAGCAGTATTCTCGAGCAAAAATCGGGGAAGACAATGAATAGTGACCAGACGACGCGTCGTCTGGTTCTTTTTTCTTAATTTAAAACGGCGTCGTTTAGGGTTAAATTAGGGATTTTTGTCCAACTTCAATGTTGTCCTTCATCTTTCACTGTTGTTCCATTGTAACCTTAATTGACCCTAAGTGTTTGATTTAGTGCAATTTAGCCTTTGTAGAACTTCAATTTGAACCCCGTATTTACACGACTGTTGCACTTTGATCCTTGATCTTAGATTTTTGTAATTTAACCCCTAATTTACCATTAAAATTTCAATTTTATTCAATTCAACCCCTGGTTTTTGTCAATTAAGCTCATATAGTCCGGCGCCTTTTGCAGATTGGTCCTTGACTGCGAAAATTTTCAATTTGACTCCTAATTGATCCCAAAACTTCAATGTTTTTGCAATTTTACCCCTGATTTCAATCAAATAACTTGGTAAAAATTAAATTTGATCTCTTAAAATTATATTCTCAATTAAGCTCAAATTCGGCTCCCAAACTTAATTTTTCACCAATTAATACCCTAATAAAATTAATTTGACTCATTTAAAGTATAATTAAGTCCTTGCACTTAATTAAATCCTTTAATTGGACCCAAATTAATTCTTAAATATAATTAAAATTTATTTTGGCCTATGATTAAATTAAATTGGCTTATTAAAAATTTAATTATGTCTTTGGACTTAATTTTTATGCAAATTCATCAATTAATTATTTAATTTGACCTTGAATTTGTATTTATTTTCTTTATTTTTAAGCATAATGGGGTCCAATTAGGCTTCGAATTTTCTCCAAAATTGCAGCTTGATTTTTCTGTATTTTTGAAATCCTCCTCAGCCTGCTTTCTCCACGTTGTCAACCTTTATTTTATTTTATTTTGAAAAAAAATAAATTTTTAGGAATAACCCAAAATTGGGTTTTAATAGTACGTTTTAATATATACAGACTTTTTTAGCTAAACCTCTAATACTGGCCTCACCAAAGCTTGAGAAGCCTTTAAGTTGTATATTTTAGTAATATAAGGATAAATAAGTAGGGTTACAGGAAAATGACATTATGCATGAACAAACTATATATATATATATATATATATATATATATATATATATATATATATATATATATATTTATTTTTTTATTTTTAAATTTTTTTTTTATATATAAAAATATAA
>Ga0325403_1004414_pt1 | contig 13075 bp, 8 predicted proteins | sample PopdelMetagenome_19_FD_205665 | JGI IMG/M metagenome (GOLD analysis project Ga0325403, IMG submission 205665) | Populus deltoides microbial communities from Bellville, Georgia, United States - Xylem-PdKOR-R4 | ecosystem: Host-associated > Plants > Phyllosphere > Stem > Wood/Secondary xylem...
ATAAGAGTTCTTTGCTTTTGTGTGTGTGTGTGTGTGTGTGTGTGTGTGTGTGTATATATATATATATATATATATATATATATATATAGCTCAATAGACAAGAGAATTTTGATTAAGAGAGTGTTTGGCAGTGTAGTTGCGGTTGTTTTTTAAATAGTTTTTCATGCTAAAATACATGTCAATGATATTTTTTTATTTTTTAAAAATCATTTTTGACATCAGCACATCAAAACGATTCAAAAGGTACAAACCGCACTTAATTTTAACAAATAAAAATTAAAATTTAATAAAATATAGTTACAAATACAATATTAAACAGACCCCAAAACAATGTGATTATATATTCAATAACAAATTAATTAGTACAAGAACAGATTAGACAGTGACAATCCTCCAATTAATTGTGTATTTGAAAGAGAAATCAAGCTGACAGAACACTCTACAAGGGAGCCGTGGCAACTCGATCGGTATGGATGCAATTATGACGATAATGGCTTATTTTAAAAATAATGCTCTGTACGTGTTCGTTTTAGCTAAAATTCAGTATTGTACAGCAGCGACTATATGTACTTCCTCGTTTTGTGATGTTATAATTATTTTTCAAATAATTTTTTATGTTAAAATATATATTAATAATATTTTTTTATTTTTTAAAAATTATTTTTAATATCAACACATTAAAATAATTTAAATACACTAAAAATATATTAATTTGAAGTTAATAAAAAAATAAAAAAATTTAAATTTTTTCTAAAATATTTTTAAAACACAAAAACAAACAGGCGTACATAATCTTTTTTGAAACAAAACATTAATTAATTTGTTTATAGAAATCTGTTGGAAGAGATGCGTGTCGGCAAAATAAGTCTTGGAAAATTATTTCTGCCTCGTAAAAATTAACATGTTTGGGATATAACACTTCCCCAGAAAAAAAATGTAACATGAAAAATATTTACCTCAAAAATAATTTAATAAAAATACTTATAAAGACATATTGGATCATGTAATATGTTGGAGATAAATACTTTATACTTCACTTAACATTTCCTTTTATGGTCTATCATAAGTAATTTGATATTCTAAATGAATATTTAGTTTTATAGTAGTTTTCGTAATTATGATTAAAAAAAATATGTTTTACAAAATCACTTTTAAATGTGATTTGTTAGATTAAAATATGTGTTTGATTGAAATTGTAGTTAAATTTTTATTGAGTAAAAAACAGTTTAAATGTATTTAATTAAAATATCTTTTAAGAGTATTGTTTGTAATATAATGAATAAAAATAACATGTAGTAATTTTATAGTTGTGGATTATATTATTGTGCATTGAATTTTTAATACATCATTAAAATGTGACATTAATGTCCTAATTTTATTACCCCATTCAATTACTTGTAATCTCATCACAACTATGATTTATTCAAAATGACATCAGGTTTCCATAGCTTTCCAAATATGGAACGATATATGTTAAAAAATCATAGGGAATAAAATCAGGATTACGATCATATTCTACAAATACCATATTTTTCTACGACTTCCTTCTAATATAGTTACGTATTATCATTGATGTCATTACAATCTAAATTTGCAATTTGTACGGGACACAAACATGTTTTATAAAATTCTTCATCTGTGTTTTCATACTCTAAATAGCACATTTAATCATATTGTATGATACACGACTGTATTTTTCTTCCCAACTTATTGGCTGTCATCAACACCAAAAACCTTACAAGTAATATCTCTTGTCTTTATATAAATCTAAATATCCATACTAATTTAAATATCCAATATCAACAAAATAATATCTCACTGTGATAAGAAAAAATTTGCAAGCAATTCCGCATCAAGTGCACACTCTCTCATTCCTGATTCCGGACTGAACAGGACAACTGAGAAAAGCTACACTACACATTGACAATTTGACCGATCCTCTCTTCTTGCTCTGTATATCAGGATAGAGCAGAGCAGCCAACTACCATACAGAGCCAACCATCTCTAAAAAAGAACTGATAGATCCTAATTTAATTTCGTGCTAGTGTGATAGAACTGTTTCTGGGTTCCTGCAGCAGACGAAAAGAGCTAACTGGAAAACTTAACCAGGCAACTAAAAAATTATAAATCCTGAACAATAGCAATCCACATCATACGCTATATGAACTTGTGAAAAACCAAGTTTCAATAATAATAATAATAATAAAGAAAAAAGAAGTTCCATTGAAACCAGAAACATGAAAGTGTATGGTTGCAGTTCAGTCCTACAGCTCCAGGTTGTGCACTGAATCAACAACATCGGTAGGCCCCATTGAGCCTCAGGCAACACTATAGAGGATAGATCTCCCCCATTACACAATAATAACAAAAGAAATTGAAATTATTATAACTCAAACTTGCTTCACAAAAAGTAATCAGATATACAACCGCTAGGATAGACCTCAACTGCTAGGATATATCTACTTGTGTCTGGTGCAAATATTCATGTCTAGAAAAAGAAAAAAATGACTTCCAAGCTTTCTGACCTGATCTTAGGAAATAAAACCACTAGATCATTCCAAAGGACTGTCATTGCAACATGAGAACACTATTAGCAACAGTGATGATACCAGTTCAAAATCCAGCATCTTATATAACAAAAACACGACAGTTACTAGTATTAACAATATTATAGCAGAGTGGCATTGCGGCCAAAAAGTATCACGGCCACAAAACATAACTAGGTAACACTGTCAGATGCTGGTCACATTCTGTCAGCAAGATACTTGGCCAGTGAGTTGACAGGCTTAGCAGAGTCAACATTTCCCATTTCCCTATGCCGAATCTTGATCCGAGCAAGGTAATCAGCTGCAATCCAAGCAAAGCTCAGCATCACTGAAGTACCAGCACCATCTGGATCTTGTAACTCCAGAGATTTCTTCACCCATTGAGGATGGTAGACAACCTGGTACCAAGCCGACGCCTTCTGCTCATAAAGCTTGTTCTTTTCACCATCCTCAAGTTGCTCAAACTCTAAATCCATTTTCTCAAAGATTTGCCTGAATTCTTTCTTTAAAGAATTGTAAGAATGTTTAAGCCTATCTTTCAGCTCTCCTTGCTTCCGGCTGCTGTACTTCGGCATAGACCATATGTGCCCTGTTACAACCTCTTCCTCCCTCTTCACTTTATACTGAGAAAGAAGGCCATTCAACTGCCCATCATATGAGCACTTTTGATCCCAGGCATCACTGATATAATCACTAGCTCCCACCACTTCAAGATCAGAATCATAAGGGATATCACCAGGCACGAGATTAAGCTCCGAAGATGCAGCTACATCTTCATCATAAGCATCTTTTATCTGGCGATATAGCCTTCCCAAAATTTTCTCTGACTTGTAGGACTGGTATTCCTCTTTCCCCATAAAATCTGGGTACATTTTGGGTTTCAAATATGGAGGCATGCTAACAACTTTCCCAGTCTTGGGAAAATCAACAGCTGTAGCGGCTAACTCTGCCAGCGTTAGGCAGTTCTTATCCGTAGCACCATACTCACTCAAATCAGCATGAACCACGTGTGCATTGCATATTGCCCCTAAATTCTCGTTCACCATGTTTTTTGCAAAGAATTCTATAATATCCTGTATGACAAAAATACAAAACATTAGAAATTTACTCAGTGGCATGCATGGCAATCACAAAATAATTAAATGACCTACAATCCGAATCCTCAGCGGTATTCAGAAATGTATACACGATACAAATATATCAGTTTCACAAAATAATTAAATGACCTACAATCCGAATCCTCAGCGGTATTCAGAAATGTATACACGATACAAATATATCAGTTTCAGCTTACAAATATATCAGTTTCTGCCAAGCATGATTTTCCCTCATATCTGATCTTCCAGTTCAGCAACGTAGTAGAATTAGAATGACGCAGCAATGTTTTTCTTGTTTTAATAAGAAAAAGGCTAATACCCGGTTATAACCTTCCTTCAGGTGGAATCCAGGGAAAAGGAATTTGGAAACTCGCATCCTTCAGCATTTTTACACTGAAAGGTTTCTATTAAAATCAGAACCTGCACTCCTATAATGCTCAAACTTCTAACATTGCATGAACTAGTTGCCCCTGATGTCTGATGCATGCAAATGGTTTAGAGAAGGTGCAGATACAAGACTTGTAGCTCAGAAAGTTGGATGACACTGAACTTGAGAACTGCTATCATATATCCTGGATTAAAAGAGACAAAAATACAAAATAGCCTCCCAGTATGTTTATGAAAGTTAAAACTGGCATGAAGGTTCTTCACATGGGTATTATGCTTAAGATTAGGGACATGTATGAGTTACCCAATTTACATAGTAAAGGAGGTGAAGAAACTCTCTCAAGGTAACGTGAGTGAAAAATATATTTGCAGATAACGTTACAAGCACTACAATATTCCACAAACTTCAGAGGTAATATTTGAATAAAGCACATAGATACCTGATGATTGACAGGACGAGCAAGAAGTTTGGCTTCTGCAGCGTCGTACTGCATGGGTATCCAGCTCCTCTTACTGGGAGGAATTAGGTTTTCATCCCAAGTGACAAAGTAGAGATCCCCATCAAGATCACTTCCAGAAGCTTCATTTGTGTGGGGCCTCTCACCTTTCTGTGGGAAGACAAGGCAATCGTACAAGTGGTGAAGTCCTGGGACATCAACCGCTTCCAAAACCCTTACATCTCCAGGATGAAGACAGGGATTCTTAGCTATTACCACAGTCCCTTTGACAACTTGAAGATTTTTCTCGGCCTCGCTAAACTTTGCGCCATGCTTCATAAAACATTTTTCCAGAGATGAATTTGACACTTGAATAAAGCACTGGCCTTGTTCAAGCATCCCTAGCTCGTCCAAGCAGCCCATCAACCATCTTCCGGAGGGAACAAAAATTCGAGTCTTCTCTCTAAGGCCCCAAAGCTGTGCAGCCCTTACACAAGTTAGCATTCCTCGTAAATGAGGTTCCCTATCAGGCTTGAAACCTGCACTCAACATTATAGCAGCAACATTCCCTTGGTCAGCACATGATGCAGTGAGGACATCAAATGCAACATCCGAGTTAACAAACATTTGGTCTAGTTTGGAGACCATAGTTTCTTGCATCTTCCAGAATACTGCATCAGGAACATTGAGAGTTGAGAGCAGTGTAATTATCTGCCTGTTTAGGAAACCAGGTTGAAACCTAGTCCAAGAACAGATTTCCAAAGTCGTATGGTTTGATTGGAACTTGTTCATGCTCGGCCTCAAAGACAAGCGGACACCGTCACCTTTCCCTGGCCAACAAGCCACAACTCCTTTGCAACCAGCATATCTGATTTGGTAAGCGCAGGGGGGATCAATATCTAACTTGAGTTTCTCTGCAACTTCCCTGGCAAGATCTGGAGTGATAATGCCAATGCCATCAGAGAAAACATAGCCATTCCTTTCAATATCAGGAAGATCAGAATTAACCTCCTCTGGTGGAACTTCTATAGTCGCATAAGTGGAGGAGAAACACTGACCCATTCTTGCCGCACACTTTGCAATGTTCCTATTGGTGAACTTCCCCATCCAGCTTTTAACATCCAGCACACTTATGTTTCTTTCTTCAGCAAAAAACCAAGCAGATTGGTCCCTCAGTTGATTGGCTGAGAAGGCCAAAAAGGAGTATCTCCGACCACATAAATAAAACCCTTCCGTCAGAATGCTCCTCACTCGTTTGAAGATTCTTGTTTTCTGAGGGAAGGAGTTAGATGTGATGTCTCTGACAATAGGAGCAACATAATAGTTTAGAACATTTGAATTCATTCTCTGCAAGCCCTCATCCATGAAGGTAACTCTGAGAAACCGATCAGCAACATCCTTGTATTTCCTCAAAACCCTATTGGAGAGTTCGACTTCAGGTGGAAGGCAGTAGGCTTTAGTTGGAGTGATGACCAGCCTTCTAATCTCTACAATGTCGCCCAACTGTTTCGGATTTTTAAAAAGGTTTGGGTTCTTCAGCAACCATTCTTGGACAGCTTTAAGCCTCTTATAAGCGTTGAACACTGGGCGTCTGTAAGTACAGATGTGCTTCAGTGCAGACACATTGACTTCAGTATGTTGATTTCTCAACAAGTCAAAGAAGTCATTTGATAATTGATGCTGATTGAATATGCCTTTATGCATGACAGCATTCACCAAAAACAATACCTCAAAAGTTATTCCCTCCTTGTGATGAATACAAAAGAATGGATCTGACATGGGCATTCCAAAGTCCGGTTCGTCCAAAATCCTGATCCGTCGTCTGTGGTTTTCCTCCTGAAGGACCTGAACCCTCCGTTCCTTGAGATATTTCACAGCCTTTCTCAACTTTGAACCGTGACGAGGAGGGATTGATACTCTATAAGAATGGCACCGACCAATAGCCCCGCTCGCTGTAAAATCTGTGGTCCGGATCCAAGGGTCATCATCATCCAACAAATCAAAAGGAACCCATGCTTCAATATCATCATCAGCAGTTCTATACCAGACCCAAGGTGCAGAAGCCAGCTGCAACAAAAGAACTAGACATGATGTTTCAGTGTACTGTATGATCTCATTAATGTCTCTCACTAGGAACTCCACTTTAAAATCACATTTTATAACAGCATGTTCAGATGTACTTTTGAGGGAGAAAGCAGTATTTCTAGAGAAACAAAACCTGCATGTTCCATCAAAAGGATCTACTAGAAAATCAACACCAGAGGGAGGTCCTCTCCAACTAACAAAGAACTCGTCACGACTAACCAAGTTCCCTATCTCAAAGCCCACATCAGATAGCTTAAAGGGAGTTGTTGTCCTCCTCCGCTGATTCAAGGTGAAAGGATTTTTAGGCCCCAAGCTAACCTTCAATGCTTTGTTATTCAAGAAGAGCTCGCAGCGCCCTGAAGCATTCATAGCCGAAGTTGCTGATTGAGGTAAGGCAAAATGCACAAATGCATGGGGCACCACTCTCCTATAATCTTCTGTCCTTTCGATCTTTGTGATGTCAGTGATCTCGAAGTTGGGATAGGACTCAGGAGGAGTCCACGAAGTCTTCAATCTACACCGCCAAACAAGTCCAATAGCTCTGTCCAAGTATTCCAAAAGATCTTTTGCAGTGACATGAATGTCAAACCCACCAACACTAACTTGGGTTACCACTGTTTCCTTCGCTCTTCCTTCTGCCTCCATTCTATTGTTAAAGATTCACCTGCTGCTAAAGATTATAGCAAAATCTTCTACCAAGAACCTGTTAAAGAAAACATGACAAACAGAAAAGAGATATTAAAGCTTGTACTTTCTTGCAACACATTGAACATCAACCCAACGCATTCTCTCAAATAAACGAATGAAATAACAAATTCACAAGAAGTGCCAACAACAAACGAAATATAAAGCTCGAGACTGGCAATTTTTTCCAGAAAGAATCTTAAATATGTAGTTACCCAAATTCCAATTCTCTTAACACTTATCAGTTACCAAACAGAATTTCAACAAACCCCGTCAACCCATTTCATATAAGAACAACATTTTTCCAATGCAACACCCGGGACAAACTAATTATTATATAAACAATCTAAACCAGTGAAAAACATGATCATATATTATTAAACTAAAAAAAACAGGCACTTTCTCATGCTTGTAACAAGTTTACCAAATAGAAACAATCCATTTGCGAAAGTTTGCAGCTTTAATTAAAAAAAAAAAAAAACACCTTAGTTTCGTTCTCTTTACACCTTCTCAGCAACCAGACAGGATTTCAACAAACCCCATCAACCCATTCATTAATTAAAAAGAACCCATCTTTCCATAGCAAAACCCAGGACACACTCGCGAACACATGAACAATCTAAACCAATGCATCATATACTATTAAGATGACGAAAAAAAACCATTTTATCAAACCCCATCAACCCTTTCCATAAAAAAGAACCCGTTCCCCCATAGCAAAACCCAGGACACATTATTATACACATGCACAATCTATATCAAAATGAATCACACAATAATGTATCATCAAAATAAAAGTACTAACCTTTCTGTTTATCCCTTTTAAAGTTATGATCCTGATCAAGCTAGAATTGAGACAATCTTCATGGGTTTTCAGTGAGTTAGAGAGGAGGATAGTGTGAGTGGCTAGCTAAACAAAGAGAACAAAGTTGATGTATATATATATAGCATGGGTGTTGGTTAATAGCTTGTACGTCAAGCTGTTTTGGTCAATAGCCTGCTTGCGAAGCTGTTTTGGTCAACAGCCTGCATCTGAAGTTCTTTTGGACTTGTGGTTACCTCCTAGGAGAAGTTGTTCCGAGAGAAAGAAACCATTTTTTTTTAGCTGAGGTCACTTTCTCTTTTCCCCGCCTGGGGTTGGTATTTAAAAAATAATAATAATAATAATAATAAAGTTTAAATTAATAAGTAATACAGCTTTCCCACTAGGCTGAGAAAAAAACCAAAAAACTGATTAAACTGAGAAAATTAAAAACAAATAACCAAAAAACCAAACAAAAAAAACTGATTAAACTGATTAAAATTTTGAAAAAATCAGCCGGTTCGATTTGGTTTCGGTTTTATAAACAAAAACCGAAAAAACCGAACCGAACCGAAACCGAAAAAAACAGAGCCAAACCGGAAAAACCGAGCCAAACCGGTTTGCTCTGGTTTTTGCCCTAAAAAACCGAATCGAACCGAAACTGGTCGGTTTGACCCGGTTTCAGTTCGATTTTTTTAAAAAATTTTGGTTTGGTTACTTTTTTTTAATAAAAACCGAACCGAACCGAAAATAATTACCCCTATTCCCCACATTTTTTTTTCTTTTTTTTATTTTACATGTTTTTTTTCTTTTCTTTTTCAAGATTGTCTTCTTCTTCTTTTTTGTTTTTTTATTTTTCCCTATATTATTTTTCATTTTTTTTTGGGCTTTACATGTTTTTTTTTCTTTCCAAAATCATCTTCTTTTTTTATTCTTTTTTGTTTCTGTATTTTTTTAAATTATTTTTGTTGATTTTTTTTAATATTGAACTGGTTGAGAATTTATCTTTAATTTTCCCTACATGTTTTTTTTCTATTTTGTTTCAATTTTTTTTTCTTTTTTTTCTAAAATTGTCTTTTCTTCTTCTTCTTTTTTTACATAAAATTTTTTATTAATTTTATTTTTTTAATATTGAGCTGGTTGAGAATTTAGTTTTGTAGTTTTTTTCTTTAAAACATTATGGATTGTTACAGTGTTTCCCCACATGATTTTTTTATGATTTTTTTTATAATTGTCTTTGTCGATTTTATTTTTTTTCATATTGAACTGGTTAAGAATTTAGCTCTGTAGTTTTTTTCTTTAAAACACTATGGATTGTTACAGTGTTTCGCCACATGATTTGTTTTTGTTATGATTTTTTTCAAAATTATCTTTATTGATTTTATTATTTTTAATATTGAGCTGGTTGAGAATTATAACTATAGATTTCCTCATGAAACACTATAGATTGCTATAGTATTCCCCTGCATAGTTTTTTTTCTTTCGTTTTTTTATGATTTTTTAAAAAATTATTTTTATTAATTTTATTTTTTTAATATTAAGCTGGTTGAGAATTTAGCTTTATAGTTTTTTTAAAAAAAAACATTGTGGATTGCAACAATTTTTCTTCATATATTTTTTTAATTTTTTTATAATTTTTTCTACAAATCCACAACAACACACAAGCATGCCATAAGCTCACAACATCACGCGGACATGACATTTAATAAATTACTAAATAGTACAGTTTGTAAACACACTAAAAGTTATAATTAAAAATTATAACATTTTAAATCATAACATTTTAAAAAAGGTGAGGATAGAGAAAAGAGAGATAAATAAATAAAACTCATAAATATATTAAAGCTTGAATTATAATACAGATTTTAATAAAACAATAACAAAAATATTATTAATGATAACTCAAGTATCCCATGATTATTATTTAAATTATGGTTCACTTTGTTTATTGGTAATAATTTTTTTAATATTTTAAAATTTATTTTATTTTATTAAAATCTTTTCAATATTATTAATATATCAAGGCATAATTTGTTTTGAGTGCATGTATAGTAGTTACAAACAAAGGCATGTGGCATGCCACTAATCACAGACTATCAAAATTTCATTCTCTTGAATACATATTTATAATGTAACAAAGTTTTGATTTTGGGGTGTTTGAAAATATAATTGTAATTGTTTTTTAAAATATTTTTTATTTGAATATATATTAAAATAATACATATTATTTATTTTTTAAAAATAATTTTTCACATCAGCATATTAAAATGATTTGAAAACACCAAAATTATTAATTTAAAACATAAAAAAATAAAATTTTTTAAAATATTTTTAAAACATGAAAATAAACCATTCTTCCTCACATTAACACAAAACCAAAGTATTCAACTTCCGACACAGACATGGTCTCAAATACTTGTGAAAATCACTAAATATAAAAAAATAATTTGATATGATATACTATTTTTTGGCATAAAAAAAGAAAAAAATTATCATTCAAATCAAATTAAATAATTTATTTAAATTTGATAAAACCAACTTGTCCAGAAAATGAGAAAGATCATTGTGTGCATATAATTTAATTTGTTTTTGCTTCCTACAACACAAATAAATTCTGTTAATTTTTCTGACAAGGACAACATTGATTAAAACCTATTAATTCTAGACTAAAATCTGCTAATATTGAAACCTTGATGACATTATGAAAAGATAATTTATAGTTTAGGGATCAATTTGTAGTCATCAGAAAAGATTATATCCTCTCACTCTCTGAGGAGACAAGCACCAAGAGGATATTCGAGTTCCTACGAATATTCTATTCTCCTTTACGCCCCGCATTTTCTCTCTCTAACCCACAGCCAGCCACGTCTAATTTCTCTCTCCTCTTCTCTCTCTCTCTCTCTCATAATTTTCTCTCATAATAATAAAAAGTTAAATAAATAATTACCATCACCAATCATTTAACGATTGTCTTCTCCAGCGGCAGTGATCTGGTGCGGTGAGGAAAACAATGAAGTTCTGGAAGAGCTTAAGTAATTTAATGGAGGAAACGTTGCCGGATTGGAGAGATAAGTTCTTATCTTATAAAGATTTGAAGAAACAATTGAAGTTAATTTATCCTAAGGAGGGTGATAAGCCACTGAATAAACGGCCTCGATTGGATGATGATCAAATGGACAGTGGTGAGGTGGAGAAGGAGGTAATTGATTTTGTTAGGGTTTTGGAAGATGAGATGGAGAAGTTTAATTCTTTTATTGTCGAGAAAGAAGAGGATTATGTTATCGAATGGAAGGTATATTTTTTTGCTTATTTGAATTTTAATTTCGATTTAGTTTTTATTTTTATAGTTCATGTTTGTTTGTTTGGTCTTGGCCTTTTTTTAATTGATATTACATGTTTATTTTTTATTTATTTTTTTCAATACTAATATGTCTTCAGTGATTGAATTTTGGGTAGAAAATATATTTTTTCTTACGGTTTATATGAAATTGCTAGTGAGTATATGGAAAAAAAAAAAAGAAGTAGAGAAGAAAAGAAAGAAAGCAGGTTATCTCATGGATCATCTCCCTCCTTTTCAAGTGGGTCCCACATGTGTGCGAGAGGGAGGTAATCTGGATTCAGGGCTCATTTGCATGCGAGTGATATCGAGTGCATTGAATAAACGTTTTGGGTTTGAATTGTATTTGTAGAAGATAGGAATTTGTGTGTTTAATGGTTGATGTGGAATTCAAGTGATTGGTTGACATGAACATGAAAAAGAGAGTGAAGTTTATAAACTTGAAGTGCATTTCTTTTTATAAAGTGATGGGATTTGGGAGAATGTGGTTGGGGTTGACATGTGTTTTAATTGAAATGTGATTTTTGGGCTGTGATTGCAATGCAGGAGCTACAAGATAGAGCAGAAAAGGCGAAGGATTCAAATGAAGAGCTGATGAAAGTAGGGAGGGAGATAGTGGATTTTCATGGAGAGATGGTGTTGTTGGAGAATTACAGTGCCCTTAACTATACAGGTATTTGTCTCCCTTTCCTGTGGTTGGTGAAATCCTGTGATCTCTGTGGATTAAGCGTGATGGACAGTTCATTGAATATGATTTATATCCTTGTGAGCAACTACCCTTTCGGTGACATTGTCAATGTTATGGTGAATGGCTTACAAATCGAGAGACTATGGCAAATAAGAATGCATATTAAGTTGACATGAGCTCAGTAGTGCCACTTGATGGGAATTGATTAGACTTGTATAGAGATAAGTCTATGGTATTGCGTGCATGAGGGTCACTTGTTTAGTGTAGTGGGAGGGAAAAAAGGGCAACAAAGAAACTTGCCACTGAGGCAGCTACTTATCCTAAACCAGGCCTAAGTCGAAGAAGTGCTTGGAATGGAGGTTTTTCTCATTCAACAACTTGAAATTATTCTTCTGAATCTTTGCGTTCTGTTTGCAGGACTAGTGAAGATACTGAAGAAATATGATAAGAGAACTGGAGCTCTGGTCCGCATGCCCTTCATCCAAAGGATTATGCAACAGCCATTCTACACAACTCATGTACTTAACAAGCTTATTAAGGAGTGTGAGACGATGCTGGATCATATTTTCTCTAGAAAAGAACCATCCGTCTCTCCTCAAATAACTGATGAGATAAGCGGCCTTGATACCAAAACTTCAACTGAAAGTTCAGAGAGGTCGCTCAGAGTTCCCAGCGAACTCCCAGAGATAGAGTATATGGAAAGCATGTACGTGAAGCTAACACTGTCAGCACTTCGCGTCTTGAAGGATATTCGGAGTGGAAGCTCAACTGTAAGCGTGTATTCATTGCCCCCTTTGCAAATTAATACACAGGGAGGGGGATTGGAAGAAAGTTAATGTCTTGGAACAAGCAGCCAAATAGACTTTCTTCATTCTGTTTTTCGAGAAAATCAGAATAGCTAACTTGTTAATTTCTCTTTCTCTTATATTATACAAATGGATTCTGATACCGTGACATTGGTGTGCTTAAATCATAGCTTAGTGACTCCATTTTATTCCTGTAAATTCTTAAA
>Ga0325403_1004415_pt1 | contig 13074 bp, 10 predicted proteins | sample PopdelMetagenome_19_FD_205665 | JGI IMG/M metagenome (GOLD analysis project Ga0325403, IMG submission 205665) | Populus deltoides microbial communities from Bellville, Georgia, United States - Xylem-PdKOR-R4 | ecosystem: Host-associated > Plants > Phyllosphere > Stem > Wood/Secondary xylem...
CCATACATGTCCCTCTTAATTCTGACATATTCATTACGCACATTAACCTTTCACTTCTTACCAAACATATAATCCATAGTATTTATAATCTCCGACACTATCACTTTCATGACTTTACTAAAACTATATAGAATGATGTCAATGTTTTTTTTTTCTTTCTTTCTTTGTCGATGGCCGTTTGTTTAAGATTTAATTCAAGATTAATAATCTAATCTTGAAAAACTAATTAATTAAGAGAGAGAGAAATTACAAGATGAATCTAGTTCATTATCTAAGATCATAAACCGGCGAATAAACTTATTATAAACCAATAAGTTAATTTAGCGTGAATCTTTTCATATTTAATAGCGTAATTATAATTAATAATACATGACACGAATAATTTTAATAATGCGCAATAATTTTATTGGCTTCGTCCATGATCTTACATAGTTAGGTAGGTTCTCCCCATAATTTATTTATTTTTAACTTAAAATACCCTAATCTTGAAAAAAAATCTAAATTGTGTGTTTATATTATTTCTTTAAAATATGTAAGAACATAAATAACTCCAATACTTCAAGAGTACTTACCACAATTTACTCTATCCCGTTAAATTGGTATAATCTATGAGATTGAGAAAAATAAAAATGAAAATAATATCAACTTTAAAATATGATTATAAACAACTCAATGTATGCTCATATAAAATAATAAAATAAGAAATGGAGAATATTTTTAAAATAATAGAGTTTCGTGTGAAATAATATCCGGTGATTGCAAAACCTAAAACAAGACTGTAATTAGTCATCACCCTACAACTTTTATTACCAAAAGAGTGTAAGAAATAAATCCTTCCAGCGTTTTTGTTTAATTTCTATTTATTTCCCATCGTGCTAGTTTCACTAAATTAAGCATTCAAATTATGAAGTTTTAGGAAGAAAATCTAGTCATTGATTGATTGTCATTAGTGCCCATCAAGACTTAACGAACCTAAAACACCCTTTATCACCGTACGATTTCTAATCAGTCCACCATCTTGAATGATAGGAATAATCATTAGTCTATTCATCCTCTACAAAACTTTATAGGACCCCACTTCACCCTTAACAGTGCCACCAAATTTTCTCCCTTTGATCCTCTAAAGGACCCCACAATCATAGATGGATGGTCTTGATTGATCAATTCCTACATCACATGGAGCCAGAAACAGAGTTCCCATGTGCCAGTTTTTTGCACACACGTCCACTTTATCAAAACCTCAAAAGTCTACATCTTCCATATATGGAGACAAGAGAGAATGAAGCTTACCATAAAAAAAAATCGAAAAAATAGAAAAGCTTCGGAGGTTGAGAGAGAGGGAGGGAGGGAGGCTCATATAAAAACAAAACCCCATTATCATATATATTGACAAAATATTAAAGAATGGAAGAAAAAGTAAAAGGCTTATGTGTGTCTGTTCAGAAGTGAAGAAAAAAGCTAAGGACAAATACAGAGTGTCGAGACAGAGAGGGGAGAGAGAGGGAGGTTGTGTGTGCTAAAAGAAAAAAAGGGAAAAACTTGTTATAGATTTATGTTTTGGTTGGGGTTGAATCACCCATCACTCTCTTTCTTTTGGGCTATCACCATCATTGTCCCATTTGTACAGCTTTTTAGTGTTACTAACTTCCATTCTTTCTCTCTTTCTCTGATTCTTGTTCTGATGCAATCCCATTGAATCTCCCTCTTTCTTTTGTTTTGCCATCTGGGTTGTCTTAAAGGCCTAAAGAACACTTCTTTCAATTCAAGCAGTCATAAAGTTAAGAACTTTATTGTGATCTCTGTATTGGGTACTTTTTGTTTGGTACATAATGACTGTAGAGGACCAAAGGGGTTGTAATTCAGTTAATGAAAAAATGTTTCCTGTTGGTATGCGTGTTCTAGCTGTTGATGATGACCCAATTTGCCTCAAAGTTTTGGAGAATTTGCTTCGTAAATGCCAGTACGAAGGTATGTTCACAACCTTTTTGTTTTTTCTTCTCTTTTGTTCTTCTTTTGTGAAGCTTGGAACTTGGTTTTTCAATTTTTTTTGTTTGTCTCTTTAGTTTAGTTTTCTGTTCTTTTTTCTAATTCTATATGAATGTGCTTGTCTGAGTGTGGTATTATCTATGAACTATAGTGTTGTATTATTATTTTTGTTTCTCTTTTTTCTTTTTTTGACTGTTGTTGTTCTGTTTTATTTATTTGATTGGGTAAAGGGTTTGTATAAATTTTTAGTAACTACTATAGCATTCAAGTTTCGTATTTTGTTATATTCTAAAGGGTATGTTGATTGGATTTTAGGGGAATTATGTTTTAATTGTCTTTGTATGCATAGTTTCAATTTGTAATTCAAAACTTTTGTCCATTCAAGTTTCAGTTTGTGCCCTTTCGAAAGTTTGTACGATTTCTCATTGCTTGCCCATTTACTCTATTAGAAGTAATATATGTTTTATTTTCTGTTTCATTTTATGGTTATATAGATTTTTAGGGTTGTTGCTAGTAATCTCATTCTCTTACTCAAGTCTACTTCTGAATCTTGGGTTGCATGTAATTTGAATATAATTTATAGCATGTTGGGCCTTGAAATTTTACTGCAAACTTCATTCAAATTTAGTTTCTCTTAATACAAGTTATCTATGGTGTTTGCAGTTACAACTACCAATCAAGCAGTCACTGCTCTGGAAATGTTGAGAGAAAACAGAAACAAGTATGACTTGGTTATCAGTGACGTTAACATGCCAGACATGGATGGCTTTAAGCTCCTTGAACTCGTGGGGCTCGAAATGGATCTACCGGTTATCAGTAAGCAAATGCTATTTTTGTAAAGTCGTTAAATCACCTTCAATTTCTTTTTTGTAATTTACTGTGGCATCTTGAACAGCGATAAAACATTTTAACCTGGATAGGGTAAATCTTTGTTGTTTCATTTTCTTATAATGACTATGCTGTTGGTTTTAAGAAATTTATGCCGTACTTACTGTGTAGTCTTCCCTTAATGAATGAATGAAAAATGGTTTAAATCTGTGGGTAGTTTTGGTTTGGATATAATTTTTTCCTACATGAACTTTGTTACAGTGTTATCATCTCATGGTGATAAAGAGTTTGTGTATAAGGGGATTACACATGGTGCTGTTGACTATTTGCTTAAACCTGTTCGATTGGAGGAGCTCAAAAACATATGGCAACATGTAATCAGGAGAAAAAAATGGTATCCCCAGGACCAGAACGGTTCACCAAATCAAGATAAGGGTGGTGATGGAGCCGGGGAGGGGGACCAAGTGACATCAACGGGTAGTGCTGATCAAAATGGAAAAGTAAACAGGAAACGCAAGGACCAAGACGAAGAGGAGGAAGGTGAGGGTGAAGATGGAAATGATAATGAAGAATCTGGGAATCAGAAGAAGCCTCGAGTTGTTTGGTCGGTGGAGCTGCATCAAAAGTTTGTCTCTGCTGTCAATCAACTGGGTCTTGACAGTGAGTTTCCTCAACTTAGAAGCAATATTTTTTGCTTTGTATTCCCATAATTACTAATCCCGATGCCATTTCTTTTATCCTTTACTTTTTGTTGCATCATTTGCAGAGGCTGTTCCAAAGAAAATACTTGACCTGATGAATGTTGATGGGCTTACAAGGGAAAATGTGGCAAGCCATTTGCAGGTACCTGTGTTTCGTTTTTGTTTCTTTACTTTCCATGATAAATGATGCCTAATGATTGTCAGCACCGCTCCTGTTCGTGGGCTTGGGGTGACATCATAATGGGATGTGTATCGGGTTAACTGTGTGCTCAACCCTATTGTGAAAAACTTGGCAAATCTTTAACAATAACAAGGCCCATTTTTGTAAATTAGAAATGCCAATTTTACTATTGTTTCACATGATAGCTAATAGTGTGGCGAGATTTTTTTAAACACACACACACACACACACAACTAGTAGGTAGATACGTCTAATGTAATTCTGACCTTGTGTTGAAATTTCAAAGAATTTTGTTGCTGTGTTATGTTTCCTTGCAGAAATTCAGGCTTTACCTCAAAAGACTAAGTTGTGGGGCAAATCAGCAACCCAACATGGTTGCTGCATTTGGTGCTAAAGATTCATCTTACTTGAGAATGGGTTCGCTGGATGGATTTGGAGATTTTCGCTCTGTGCATGGACCGGGACAGCTTTCAACCACTTCTCTTTCATCATACCCACCCGGGAGTTTGCTTGGTAGATTGAACTCTCCTGGTGGTTTAACCTTGCAGGGAATAGCTTCTCCTGGGCTGCTCCAACCAGGTCATTCCCGATCCTTGAACAATCCTCTCAATACTCTTGGAAAGCTCCAGCCAGGTCTCTTACAAACAAACCGAGGCAGCACAAATTTATTTCAAGGGATTTCATCAGCATTGGATCCCAAGCAATTTCAATTGAAGTCTATGAACCATATTGGAGACTTTAATCACAAAGGTGATGCAACAAGTTTTACACTTGCAGGTTGCTTCCCGGATGTCAAAGTGACTATTGGTAGCTTGGGCAATACCATATCTAGTGCCGCAAACAACCCTCAGATGCTTCATGTGAACCCACAACAAAATCAGACTAGGAGATCGTTGGCAACTCAATCTTCTCTAAGCATTCCTTCATTGAATCAGGAGTCTTTTGATGTTGGTGGCCGTGGCTCTTCAAATTTTCTGGATCATAGTAGATGTGATGATAACTGGCAGGGTGTAGTTCAAATGTCCACATTTCCTTCAAACTCTTTGCCATTGGGTGAGCCTTTCCGACATGATCCATTGCCTACAAGTACCCGGAGAGACAATATATCTTCCACCACCTCTCACATTGTTAATAATCCTCTTGATTTTTCTTCATCGGGTTCTCTCACAGCACCTTTAGAAGATTCCAGATTAGATATGCAAGGACAAGCAGACTTGGTTGGTAATATTTTTCATAATACAAATTACACATCAAAGAACAGATGGGGAGAAAATAGCCAAAACTTTAATCCTTGTCTAAATGGTTCGTTTGGTGCCATGAACTCCCTGGTTTCTGGCAATGGTTCCATGAATCCATTGAGCCAGAGTATGGACCAAAGGAAAAGGTTTGATGCATCTGCGCTTGGTCAATCAAACAGTGGGACTCTATCCATGTTTCAGCATCTTGAAGCTGGGAATTCTGCTTTGGACCCAACGGGTATGAGAATACCAAATATGAGGTCAAATGAGGATTTTCTCTTGGAGCAAACAAAGTCTCCTAATGGTTTCGTTCAAAATAATTATGATTCTTTGGATGATATAGTGAATGCAATGATCAAACGGGTATGAGAATATTTTTTGCTTTATCCATCTCAGTTACCACACTTCAGATGCGTTCTTTTCAGCTTTTTCACTCACCATTTCATGTTTTCTTGCCCTAAAGAAGCTACAAACAAATTTCAAAGGACTCCTTGGCTTGTTTTGGTATAAACTATAAAAGCTCAAGATGATGACAACATATATAACCTTTACTGTCATGTTTATAGAATGGGAGTTGGTCATGGTTGCACATATCTACTTTCATGATTCAGTCTTTTAGATTCTTTATTTTGATAGACAGATTACATGTTGTTCCTATCAATTTATCACTTCCATATCATTAATAGTATGTATGTGATGGGTTGGTGTTTTTTCATCTACATTTATTCAAAATGTTTTTGTCATGTTACCTTGGAAACATTTGAGTGGCTGAATTAATAAGGTGAGTGAATGAGAGGAGAGGATGTAAGTGTGTAAGTGTGTATAATCTACAATCACTAAATCCGAATCGATAGATAGAATTCAAAGTTAACTGATAGAAGGAACTGTGAATCATGACTGTAGCCAATCTCCCTATTATAATTTATTACTGCTACTGTGAAGATTTTGTATTACAAGTTGCTTGTTTCATTTTCTTTGCACTTGTTGTTTGGAAAGATTCCTAACTGTTTTTGAGAGATAAAATTGTTAAGCCACATTCTTTGACCCTTTATAATGTTATTTGAAGCAGGATCAAAATGATGGCGTCTTGATGGATGGAGAATTCGGGTTTGAATCTTACTCACCTGGATCATGCATTTGAGACGCCCTTCCTCCATATTGAAGGAGAAGAAGGGCATCCGAGTTCACTGCTCTCATGGACAAATTTGTATCTTGTAGTTGATCTATCTTTTCTTCTTCTTTTTTTTTTAGTTTATTTTTCCTTCCCCTTTTCCCCCATGTACTTTCATCGGCCCTTTTCCATTCTTATTCCCTGTTACTAGAGTTAATTTACTGGTTAACATTTATAGCAGGATCCTAGTTTTTATCTCTTCCTTCTCTTCTCTTGTTGATAAACTGATCTTACATATTAAATTCATCTCTTTCCTTAATTTTTAATATTTGCTGTTTGTAAATTTACTTTTAAAGTTAACGAGACGTTTTCAGATTGCTTTTGACTGCCTTGGAGCTAAAGTCTGGTAACAGAAGCATAAACCTTTCTCTGAAAATGCTTGACCAGGAAAGAAAAGAAATGGTTGCTTTTAACAGCCTCCATTACATATGATTTGTTTTCGCTTGTGTTTATCTTATTCAGACACTGGTTTCGAGATTCATGGTCCTCGGATTTACTAAGAATTATTTGTACTCATGCATGGACAGACACGGGTACCTTACACTTTTCTTTTTGTGTGTGAACAGGAAAGCGTTTGCTACTCTGCATGGAACCATTTGTTATGTTTAGGGAAAGAAAACGAGAGAGGTTCATGTGGTCTTTATGTTTCTGCAATATCCTAGAAGTTCTGCGTTAGTCTTTTGCACTTAGAGGAGGTGGGATGAGCATTTTTATACGCCATGTAAGGAATAGCAAGCCGAAGAAGAGCAACAACTACAAGCATAGTTATGAGTTCCGATTTGAGATTTGAAAACTGACAAAGAAGCTTGTTCAATGAACCCAAGACTGACAAAGCTTTCTGAAACATCAATGATTTAATTCTTCTGTCTGATATAATCTGGCAATAATTGTTACAGTACAGCATTTAGTTATAATTATTTAATAAGTTGATTCTGATGGCCACATCATCTCATCTATATACACTACAGTCAGGTTAATCCAAGTTAAGTTAAATTTATATAATTTATTGTTATTTTAATGTTTTTTTTTTAATATCATCTTGAATGACAAGTTAATCAGATAACATTAATTCATCCACACATGATTTTAATTTTTTTTTTAAAAGCATTAGAAACGCTTAAACAATTTTTTTTGCGTCTTCCTTTTACAGGAGGAAGCGAGAACGATAAACATGGCGTCTTCCCTTTACAGGAGGAAACGAGAACACTCTAAACTTGGAACAAAGTCTCCTTCATTCGATTTTGCTTTGTCCGGCCAAAGAGAACATAGGCGAAGGCAGAAACTGGAGTCATGCAGCATCCTTTTTAATCCCAATCTGTTAAGCTTGAATATATTCGATGATGTCGCTCAACAATCAAACAAAAAATTAAAAATTCACGGACTCTTAACATATCAGTAAACCCCAGGTTAAATTAGATTTAAACATCTTTTCAATCTAGCTCAACAAGCTGAGCTCTTCTTTCTGCGGCTTTCTTCCTGACAAATATCCCCCAGCGTAAAGCTGCTTTCAGCTTAAGCCATCCAACGACAGCCTTTGAGCCTTTTCCTCGCTCCTGCGCATATGTTTGATCCATCTGAGGCTCGTATGCTTGAACGCTATAAGAGTAACAAGGCTCATCAGGATGAACAAAACCAGGTCCCATCCCAACTCCACCCATACCAAGTGTTTTTAGCAGTCTCTGCATGTCATCACTCTCCAACATCTCTGAACTCCTTACCCGTATTTCTTCTGTGAAAAAGTCTTCTAATCCATTCCCAGTCCTTGGCCGAGACCAATCACCTGGAAAGTAAGTATCCCCAGCTGGGGTTCCAACAGACAGGTAATCCGTGCCGCCAGATAATGCTGCTTGTGGATTATTTAGGGTCATTGCTGCATTCTGATCTGACCTAACAAATGGAAATTTAATCAACTGAGGGACTGATGGGTGGTTAATTATAGCTTGGTATTGTGGACTTGGTTCAGAAGGGATAAACTGTTGCTTGTTTTGATCAGATGTTATATACTGATTTCTCTCATAGCTGTTGTCGACTATGGGTGCAGCGGATGCTCCTTTGCCACCCTTATTGCTAGCTAGGGAGTTCAGAACTTTGCCATCATATTCCACAACATGATGCCAATTCTCATATGCTCGCTTCACCAGGGAATCCACTGAAATCTGTAAGCAAATATTAACATGAATGAGCAAAATTCTACTCACAAAGACAAGCAATGCGGATCCTTCAATCCCTAGGGAGGTTTTTGAGCTCATGACTTTCAAGATGCTGAACAAAGGATTGGGGCAGCTAAAGTTTCCACAACGTGTCTTAATAAGGTCATTTCTTATGTCTAAACTAGTGAATAACCATCAGTTGTTAATGGTCCTGATGGTCTATCAATCAAACACATCGGCAGGAAAATTTGAATCAACTATCCACCACATACCATGTAACCATCTTGACTGTTATTTAATGTTTAATTTCAAGATTATTTCCACCACATTTTAGTGAACATATTTCTTTACATCATTAAGTAATATGAGTAGATGACCATTCACTACTTTTCCTAAAGCTAACTGCAGTATTTTGTATGGCACTTTGCATGGACAGATCCTGTGCAATATAAGCAGACGAATATCAGGAGCACAAATAAAGTGTAAAATGATGTGAAAATATTGTAGTCAATTCTGAATGGTAGAGAATATCTAACCTTTTGATTGTGATTAAGTGAATCCAAAGAGAGGAACTGCCCATCAGAAATAAGGCCCCTGGGCTCATAAACGTTATTGAAAACAACACCGGTGCTATGAGTACCAGCAGCATAGTAAACGTAAAGCTTTCCTCCTAAGACACAAGTCTTCGCATGCTCAACTGTATTCTCCCACATCCTATTTGACATTCCACTTCCAAGGATCTACGTGCACATCAAAATGGGGCAGCAGGAAATTGAAGAGCAATTAATATGGAAACAAGGGATATGAACTGAAAGAAATAATTAGTTTCTCAGCACATATGTAGGGAAAAACAAGCAACCAGAGAAAGGGATTCTTACATTTCTTAATTTCTGTGAATCCCTAAAGAGAACACGGAGAAAATCTTCAACTGTTGTAATATCAGCCATCACCAATTTTTTGTGCAGTGCTCCATCTTTTGCTATCCTGTCCAATCTCCAAACTTCATCTTGTAAAGCCGGCGGGTAGTGTTTTTTGTATACTGCAAATTATAAAAACAATCCTGGTTACAACAACTTGATGGCAACAATTCATCTGAAATTTAATAAAATATAAGAGGCGATATTTCAATCAAGTATAGGCTCCCAAACTATAAGATAGCCCCTAAAACTGGAGGTTTGTTTCTAAGACGCTGCAGAACTGGCTGTTGCATCCATTTATAGCATTAGTTAAATTCTAAGGCTTTTGCATTGCATGTTTACACCCAAGAAAATAACTGAACTATGAAGTTCCAAGTCAAAAAGTCCTGTACTACTCATATTTACCTTCACCATCCAGACTTGATAGTGAGTTATCTTTCAACCAAGCTAAGAATTACAGCTTGGAAGAATGCAGAAGGAACTACTATTCTCCTGCTACTCTTACAACCTTTCACCATCCAACATGCACCATGTCATGCAGTGGAAGGCTACTAGCTTTATCAGCAAATGCACTATAATAGAATGATATCATTGTTTCTCAATTAAATGACAGAGAAACCCAGAAATATGGTATCATTTGAGAGGCTTAGTGGGCAGCCATCTACCTAGCCAAGTAAGAGTATCTAGATTCTAATATTGTTGATCACTAATTTTTCATGTTTATACTCTACTGTTCTACTCTTCAAGAAGGATGTGTGCTACATGGAGATTAAACTAGCAATCATAAATTATAACCACCGAAAAACTCACATTCTCCTCGGTGATCTTTAACAGCAAATGCCTCTGTCTTAGCCTCACGAACACGAATCCCCTCACAATATCCAGGAGAAACCTTAACACCAAGCCTGAACTTTCTGCTCCTTATCCAGCTAGAATTGTCAGTAAAAGTAAGATCTCCAAGAGTTCCTACCCCTTCCTTGAGACTGACCTGTAGATCCCCAGTCAGTAGTGGCCTTTTACCTTCACGCTCCTTTACTTCATGGCTTTCAAAATGTTCTGCTGTCCAACCTTCATCAGCTTCATCATTGAAGTCACCTTCAAGAACCACAACATTCAGTTTGGCTGCTGATTCTGGTCCAGTTTGCATGACAGTTCCGGTGCTTGCATCTAACAGGACAACATGGATAGTTGCCCCTTGCTCCCCCTCAACTTTCCCTCCTGTGAACAGGTGAGGAGGCATTCTTGTTCTGAAATGAAGTTGTAGATCGTTTCCATTTGGGCCCGGAAGTTTTGGTGGTGATGACCTGACATGTAGAAATGTAAGTCATATATGAATACCTATACATTGCAGTTGTTTCAACACTTCTAAGTTCCCAACTTCCATCAGGAGAGTATGGGTTACAACTGAAATTTATAAGGATTGTTTCTACATTGTTTGTCTGCATCATGAAGATCCAAGGCAGATTGGAAAGGAAACTTTAGTCTATAGGATTAAAAAATATCCAGGAACCTACCCTCCAGCCAATTTAGCAGGGCCTAACCTCGTCAAAGCACGTTCCACTTCTTCGCTGACCTGATTATTCATTCAAAAAACCAAAATCAGCAAAAGAAGTTGGAGATAGCTAGAATCAGATAACATGTCATGATTACGATGCCTTCAATAAATTGAACCAACAGCAGAAGCATTGGAGATAGCGAGACAAGAAATCGCTTGAATGTTGCCAGCGACCTTTTTTCAACAAATTGAACTAGGGATTACTGAGCAGCAGTCTCAGCAACTATTTCAGTATGGCTATACGTGAGACCTAATATGTGACTCCAGTCATGATTCTCGTGACATACAATGAACTAGAAATATACAGCAGCAGTGGTGTCATTGTATCTTCTAAAGGCTTAGCATGATATCACTCTTCTTATCTATTAAGCTCATCAGCCATCAATATACCACAACCCAACTAACATTTTATTATAATAAACGAATTAAAGAAAGACTTTATGACTCACAATTCTGCGAAACAAAGGCTCCAAAGATGAGCAAAGTCTTTGCAAACTATCCACCTTCAAAGCCTCCACAATTACACTGCAGATAATTCAAGTCTTATATCAGTTGGAGTGAACTCAAAAGAAATGCCGCAAACCATTTGTACAAAGAAGATAGTAGACAAACTGACTTAATTATGCATCAAACAATGACTTGAAAATTCAACCAATTCCACAGAAGTTTAGGCTGTTTGAAACTCGAGCCCAAAAGCTTAAGCATGCATTTGATATTTCAATAATGATGATCTTGTTCTTAAACATTGGTCTGATTTAGCAAAAGCAACTCAGTGAAAGCTTTGATACTGAAATCAGCCCCAAAGACTGGTTTCAGTAGCCCTAAATCAACAGAACAATCCCACTCTAACACCGCTCTAGTACCCAAGATTCTCTTACAATCACAGGCTCATTCCTTCATGTACCTCCCTTCACTGCCAAACAAGTTGAAGCTCATCTACGAGCAGTTTCAATCATTCCGGAAGTCTATCAAGTCACCAGCCTTGTGATATTGTTAATTAAGATAACATTTCACTGGGCATGAGATCCACCAGTCATTAAGTCACCAAGAGTCATTGTAAAACCAAACCCAACGGATCCAAGAAGATAAATCCAATATCCAAATTCTCCTATAATTAACCCCCCATTTTGGATCCTAATTAACATAACTCATTCTTTCAATCTCTTATAGTTGTCCTAATTAATCCTTCAAGCCAAGAAATAAAACCACAACACAAATTGCTTAGACCATGAACTACTTGTAATAAAAATCGTAAACAATAAACCTCGTGAATTAATGCAAAGACAAACCTTGCTAAAGCGGGCAATTTTGCCTTTTTTGATTCTGGCAGGTTGTCAGCTTCATCATCGACACCCTGCTCGTAACCTCTTTTCTCAACTCTCCTGCCCCTTGAACTTTCCATTTATAGAAACTTAACAGAATCCAAAAAGATTTCAGTTACCTTTCCAAATTTAGTGGGGTCTCAAGAGTGTTCTAAGGATCCAAGCACAGCCCGAGAGACTTAAAAAAGAAAAAAAAATGAAAACCCTATATGCACAGCATATGAGTACACATCACCATATTCATCTGAAGAGAAAAGACTGAAACTTTCAGACCCCAAAAAAGCAGAAAGAGCTTTCTATGACAGCTTCCAGATCTTGATATTGCAAGGATGATGTATTTGTTTACTTTTACATGGATCCAAGCTGATTTATTTTCTTTACTTCTGATCTAAGAATAATAATAAATACTTCTTTCTACGTATATAAAAATATTAAAGTAATGTCAAGACCAGGCATGACAGTAAGTGCATGAACGTCTTTGAAACCGCGTTGGAGGGTCTCCATCGGCAAGCAATGTGGTATTTGACTGCTTGTGATTTCTTTGGAAGAGGAAAGTCAAACTCGTGGCCCAATAGAACCAAATTGCCTCACATATATCTATTTTTTGTTAGGATGTGCACAAGCTGACCACCTCTGTGCTGCTTGGATACAAATAGCTGTTTTGTTTCAATTCCTTTCTTGTTTTTTGGCTCAGCATCTCTTGTCCCTTGAAATGGATTTATTGTCAATGGATGTTTCAACAATTTCAACTACAGACGCTATAAAAAAGTTTCAATCATTTTGCCATGCTTAAAATTTTTTTTTTTTTAAATGAATAACCCTCTAAAACTAGTTTAATATATATATATATATATATATATATATATTTAAAAAAAAGAAAAAAAAATTTTAGTCGTTTTATTATGAGAAAAAATTAAATGATCAAATTTTCCCTAATTGACAATTCAAAGTTTTTATAGTGGAAGGGCAAACCTATTATTAGTTTATTACATTGTTTCAATAAATACTAATCTATGTTTGCGTGT
>Ga0325403_1004417_pt1 | contig 13074 bp, 14 predicted proteins | sample PopdelMetagenome_19_FD_205665 | JGI IMG/M metagenome (GOLD analysis project Ga0325403, IMG submission 205665) | Populus deltoides microbial communities from Bellville, Georgia, United States - Xylem-PdKOR-R4 | ecosystem: Host-associated > Plants > Phyllosphere > Stem > Wood/Secondary xylem...
ACTAGAAATTGACATATTTATAATCAAATTCCTCAGCCTCCTTTCTTGCTTTTGTGGGATTGGAGTTCTCAAGGGTTTAGATAGAGATCCAACTATGAGATTTTGATCACCATGTTCTGTGAAATATACAGTAAATATTACGAAAAGCGGATTTACCCTTCCGACCGCATTACGCTGCTGAGATTGATTTACCTTTTTCGCCAGCACGATGTCTAATTACAAGAGGCTAATGTGCAATCAAACAACTGCTCCAATTGCAATGTACTTCATTTCTTAAAGTTAACCCCTCCAGCTATATGTAGTTCTTGGGCAGTTTGGGAACGCTTGCAAAATCATGTTTTTTAAAATTTTGATTTTTTTAAAATTTTTTTTATATTCTTGGGTTGTTTTGATATATTAATATTAAAAATATTTTTTAAAAAATAAAAATATTTTATTTTAACATATCTTCAAATAAAAATATTTTAAAACATAACTGTTATTGCAAAACACCTTAATTGTTCTAGCTAATTGTCTCCGTGGTGTCTATAGGGATTTAGGTTTAAATTCAAGAATTCTTTTTGTGTAGGTGTAGATATACTTGTCTAAGATTTAATTCAAAAAGTATTTAATTCAATTATATACAAATTAGTTAGAAAATACCAATACTATTAAAATTAAAAAAAAAACCTAAGAAAAAACCAAAGTTGTAATCCCTAGGATTTGTTGTCCATGTGTTGTGTTTGTTTTCGCGCTCTAATTTTGATGTGATGTTATTAAAATTAAAAAAAATTAATTTTTTAAAATTACCTTGCATAATAGCACCATAATACCAAATATATAGTGGTATTATAATAGCTTTTGCAGTTTATAATTTGAAAAAATAAATTTTTAAAAAACTATAAATTATAGTTTATTTTTAACTAATATTTCAACAAATAGTTTTTAATAAAATTTACACAAAACTACTTTTAAATTTATAATTAAAACAAAATACAAGAGCAAAATATCCAACATAACCTAAGCAGACGTTCAAATCTGTTAAACCAATTACTCAGAGTCAGAGCCATCATAACTAAAAATCTGCAACACCAACCTACAGCACAGACGTGCTTGACAAGAAACAATCCCAAGAATTTCATTTTCAGATTCCCAAAACTATTAAAGCCTGCTTTGTTATTCGTTCAAGATTCCCAGATACTTTCCAATTCATTTTCAGAACGATCATATTGCTCCTTACCAGGAGCAAAAAGAATTTCATTCCACCAAGAACTTCTTTAAGATTTTAGGCTCTGATATTCCAAATTCCTTACAACTCCATTCTTCATATTTATATAATTAATTACATAACTTCAAGGAAAGAGATTGATTTGATGGTCAAGAACAAGAAGGTAGTGTGTTTTCTCTCTTAAGCTGTCGCTACAGCTCTGGAGAGTTCCCTTAACCAAGCCGCTGCGTATGAGTTGCCGGCTCATTCTTTAATAGGCATGTGGTTAGAGCACCGAGCTCCTCTCACTACTTGGGAACTCATAGTTTCATATTCTATTTCACTCCATGATAAAGGTTTTTTCCATCCTTTCTTCACTGTACTATTTTGTTGTCGGTGATTAAGAAAAGCGTGTTTGGCAGTGTGGTTGTGGGTGCTTTTTAAATAACTTTTCGTGCCAAAATGCATGCCAATGATGTTTTTTCATTTTTTAAAAATTATTTTTGACATCAGCACATCAAAACGATCCAAAACATACAAACTATATTAAATTTTAGCAAAAAAAAAAAAATTCAAATTTTTTGGAAACACAACCGCAGCCGCGTTCCCAAACGGTGCCGTCTTGCAAGGTGGTCCTTGCTGATTCACAAACTTCTATATTTGACCCATTATACATTTTATTTTTTTAATTAAATTTTATGAAAATAAATAATTTTAAAATATATTTTTTGAAGGGGTAATAATTACAAAAAAACCTTGTTATTTTTATTTTTTATCTCATATTTGAGAAATTATAATTTCTTCTGTGAACTTTATACAAGTGCTAACATTTAATATCCAAAAAAAAAAAAACCACACTTGATTATTTATAGGTTTTCTATTATATTCATCTCAATAATTAAAAAATCCCTCGATGGAGCCTAAAATAACAAGATTTCAGCAACAACTTCTTTAACCAATGAATCAAATATTTGGCTTTCAAGCTCTACTCCAAGTGCACCTGCATCTACTTCAAAGTCCAACCATCTGCTATAAAATCATAATTTCTCGAACTTTAAATGAAAAATTAAAAAAAATCAAAATATAGGAGATATTTTATAATTATTTTTTAAATTTAAATACCAAGATTAGTATTATAATAAATTTATTTTTTAAATACATACATTAATAAACTTAATGCAATATTATAATAGATTGTTTCACATACATACAAAAATAATAGCAACAAAAAATCTTATGACTTCTCAATGAAATTAACAACTCAATTGATTTTTTATTGTCATTGTTTGTTAATATTGAAGTGGGCTTGACAGAAGATTTTCTACCCGCCCAAACTGGATTCAAAGTACCAACCAACTCTTTATCTTGTCGGACAAAGTTACATGTTGCTGGCTTTATTATGGGACCCACCAAACCACGAAGGACTGTGGGACCCATTTTCTTTTCTTTCTTTTTTTTTTCGGTATTTGTTTTTTAATCTCGTAGTAGGTTTCAAACAAGAATTAGAGTTGTATTTTTTTGTTTATCTTTTGCAGATAAAAAGAAAGAAAAAAGAATTTTATTTGGGTCCACATGAAACTCTGTTGAAGTCCACATGAAAGTCTGTGTCGATATGGAGTTCTATTTATTCAAGTATTTCTTTGGATGATCGAGCTTTTGGGCACCACTAACTTGCCCTTTTACACCACGTAAGCTCTCTCTATAGCTTTAATTTCCAGAATTTACAGTCTTTATCTGCTTCTCCTTGCCGTTTGTCCAAAGGGTTGCTCAAAAAAAGCTATTCTTCAGAAGGGTTTTCTTTTTCTTTGATCATCAGTTTTTATCAATCTCTGTTTTTGCTGTAAAGTTTAGTTCTTTCTCTCTTTTGCATGATTTTTAAGCCTGGTTTTTGAGGTACGTATTATGCACTGTGATTTTTATTTTATTTTTATCGATCACCAATTTACAATACGCAGAGATAGTTAAAAGAAAATTAGAATAGTCAGGATTTTGGTGGTTCTTTTTCTAAATTTACTACCTTTCTTCTTGGGAAAATTTGAACCTCTCAAGGATAAGTCTTAAATTGATACTTAGTTGTCTTCTTATGCAATGAATTGCCTGAAAGTTTTTTACTGAATTTTAAATTTATAGACTTTTAGTTGTGGTTTATGTATAATGTTTATTCAAGTGGGTGCAATAATTTAATATAATTTTTATGTTGGTCCAATGAATTATTGATGTAAAGTTTTGATTTTGAGCTTAAATTAATAAAAAAAGAATCTTAAATTATTGATGTAAAGTTGCTCCTACAGTTTTATATTTACCGGTGATACTTGTTTCTGTGGTTTCTTTTTATGTTTCTGTTAAAATTAAGGTTATCTGAAGGATATAGTCCGGCAAAAGAGCATGGAGAAATTTTAATTATTTTTCATTTACTGAATGTTGGTTTAAATTCCTGTAGAGAATTGAAGCTGCGAGGATTGCTGTCACACTAACTATTAAATTACGAAGTGGAAGAAGTATATCACCTGTTGCTGTGAGGCTAATTTATGACTATTATGGACCTGAAAGGTATAACATGGGTTGGTGACATTTATCTGAAATTTGAAGCTAGGTTGCTGGAAGTGGAAGAAATTATGCGCGAGGTACGTCCTTTTTTGTAATGTCACCTGAAACTAATACCTACATATCTCAAAAGGCCAGGCTAAGGGCTGTATCTCTCTGCTGCCCAGATTTGTAGGCAGCTGAATTCGAATGGCCTGCAAGAGCAGTGCAGTTTCCTCCCAAGTTGCAAATGTACTGTTGTGGCTTTTTTATGAGATTGGCCTTTATCATTTTTCTGTTTCAATTATTTCCATGTAAAGAGATTCATGATGATCTCCTTTGAGCTCTTATCCGGTGTGCATTCCACTCTGTGCATTACCTATTTATGGTCCCCATCCAATTATTGATGGCTTGATTGATATTTTATTGGGAATTGAGTAGTTGACTGTCTAAAGCTAATTGCCCCTGGCTACTTTTCTGATTTTGGATTTAGGCTTGGTTGTTGTGGTTGTTGTTTCGGACAGGAAGCAGTAAAATATGTCGAAAACCAGATGCAGACTGTTAGTAATAATGTGAGGAAATTCTACTCGGATGTCATGCAAGATTTGTGCTCTCCAGATTCAGAGGATCCTGCAAATGGGGCAGTCTCCAAATTTCCTGTAGATTCGGGAGCTGATGTTGGGATCTATATGAAGCCAGAAGATGGTATGGAAGAAAAATGTGGAAAGGCTGATGATCCTGAGCAATTGGCCGAGGATCCGAAGATGACTGCTGATTCTGGTTCTGATTGTCTCCCACTGCGTAGAAGGATTACTGTGAGAAGAATTTCAAGGCAGCATAGTAAAGGAAGTCTGTCCAATAAATCAAACATGGATACTGATAAAAACTCTAACTGCAATAATGTGTCTCCAAATGAGATATCAGGAACTACCACTCTTTCGAGTAAATTTTCATCAAATGTTGAACTTGCTGATCAAAATCTGGAAGCATCTTGTGATCAGACAGCAAGACTTGCAACTCCAGGGTGTGTTGAAGTTACAGATCATTTCTCCATGGAAGAAAGTAAAAATGAGATAAAAAATGCAAGCAAACACGTGCCAGAGATCTCATTCAATAAACCATCATTGGATATGGTTAATATCACTGAAACTGGCTGGCATGAAGGAACAGACAGTAGACCTTCCAGCAGAAACCTATTAGAAGAATCAAATGGTGAGTTTTTTGCACAGTTCTTTCTGATTTTTTTTTTCTTTTTTTGTACTTGTAGAGTGTTCTATTTTGACTTCTATTTCTTCAGGTGTTTGCATAAGCAATGAGTTTGTTTCTATGATAGAATCTGCTGCAAATGGGAATATGCAGACTAACAAATTTGCTTATGAGGAGGATTTTGTGTCTAATTCAGGTATGCATATGTTGCATTTATGCACTTAAAAATCATCTTGATATTGAAATCAGGAAAAAAAAAATACATGTATTTGTGGTCATTTGGTTTTGCAATATAATTCACTGCTAAAAAAGTCAAATGAGGAACTGACTTGATGAGAAAAGAGAGAGAGAGAGAGGATTTCATTATATCAGAAAATGGCGTCTGGCAAAATGTTGTTCAATTTGGAATTTTATTTCATCAACTTATCAATCTGTGCACTCTCTAGACTGCTAAATAAATAGTGTGTATTCTTCAGCTTTCTTTCTGGTATCTTGTTTCTGTAGCACCAAAGCCACTCTATTGGTTTTGAGTCATGGCCGTTGTATTTTCATGGAAGGATTGGTCAGCTTAGCTGTTAGAACTATTTAAAATTGTTTCAATTTGTACCTTGATTACTACTGTAGAGTTGTATAAACAGAATGCTGTGGCAAGGGTACATAAATCTTCTGGTATCCGCAGTTGATCATGTTCTATGTTTCCTGAAGCTTTGGATTAGACATGCAGACCACTATACCTAGTTTTTAACATTGAATAAGTTGTGTATAACCCTAAACAGGACATCAGTTATTATTTAATGGCAATCATAGCATAAAGTTTCTTCACATTATATCATTTGTATTTTCAAACTCCATGGATTAATTGATATAAACTGTATTTTGATTAATTTAGTCTTGCAATTTGTGTGCAAGTGTTGGATGATTGAGTGTTATTCCATGGATTGTATATCTGTCTGACAAAGCTTAATTGCTGATATAGCTTGTTTCTAACTCTCTTGCTCTTTGGCCAATCATGTCCAAGGTTTTTTAACTTTATGATCTTACATCTGAAAATATATAAACCTTTTTCCTTCCCACCCAGACTGCATAAAGCTCTTGTTTTCTTTGCTAAACCATTGATTTTTATTAACCTTTCATGTCCAACAGCAGTGAGTTTTAAGAGAGATTAATTCCATAGGTTAAGCTACATTGCTTTAGTTCAAGAGTAATGTCCCGGGCTTGCAAGCACAATTGCATGAGTTGAATGTCTTTGCTAAACTACAGTTTATGATTAACTTTAAAAGTAGCTTGCTCCTGTCTTTATTTTGTCTCTCTTTATAATTAAATTCCAGACGTTCAAGGAAACACGAATGATAAGAAAGAAAAATGTCCATGTTATCCTCACCATTTGCGGTGAATGCTGATGCTTCATTGAAAGTATCAAATTCATTATGAACATGCAAATCCGAAATTTATAACAACGAAGTTTGCTCAAATTCTAAAGCATGGAAGATGCATCTTGGGATTGGATAGCCTAACAACAGCTTCTCAATTCAGTCCTGTTTAGGCATCCATATCTTCCAAAGCCCATTTTTCTCCATCAAATTTTCAATCTGTGTTTATGATCTATATATGCTGATATTTTCTGTTTTCTTGTTATTACTTTTTATAGCCACTGATGTTAGCCTAATTTTGCTGGAAGTTCAGATAAATGGAGAAGAGAATCGGATGAAGATGGTACAATCATTGACGAGGGTATGGAAATCATTCAAGTGGACAAGGCTAGGCTTGAGGAAGTATGTGTTTTGGTGAATGTAGATGAATTTCATCATGTTCCCCGTGAAGGCAAAAACAGGCCTTACAAGGTAATCTGTCCCACCGACTCCGTTTACTTAATCCATCATCAAATCCTTGTGCCTCTCTCCCCATTAATTTTTTTGAATATTCTTATTTAGAAGATTCGGGATGTTTTTTGTTCAAGAAAGAGGTCAGTGATGAAGGAATATGAGCAGCTTGCTGTACAGTGCAGCAGTGATTCAAAATCCAAACAAGAAGAGAGTATAACAAGTTTAATGCCAACTCTTTCTATAAAGGAAGCAAACAGATCCTTATCTCATGATCCTTCAGAACCAGAGTGGGAGCTTGTCTAGATAACAGGGAGTGAGGTTGCTTTTGCTTTTGGGTGCTTTTCAAAAGTGCTTTTTTTTAAACAAAAACTTCAAAATGGTGTTTTTTTTTTAATGTTTTTATTGGTTTTGATGTGCTGATATAAAAAATCTAAATAAATAAATAAATAATTTTAATACATGTTCAAGCAAAAAAATATTTTTTAAAAACACCTTGAATCACAGTATGAAAGACACTCTTAGTGATGCATTCACACACACATGTATATAATTGCTGAATGGGGTGATTAAGATGTGCCAGATGTTAATAATGGCAGCTGGGTTTCGCCCAAACCTTATTCCCTTTCTTTGTTTGTTCTCTTTTCGTTGACTGTTGAAGTTGGGAAACGGCAGAGAAGAAATACTGATAAATCGTCCCCTATAATTATGAAAGTTGTGAATTTATTTATAGTTATTTTATGCTGTCCTCAAATTATGGGGACGCAAGTTCTATTTACATGCATGGTCTTTGTGCCTTGAGTTCCAAACTAAATTAAACCTCAGATGGTTGAAGGAATTGTTTTCCTCCTTCCTCACAGTTGCAAATCCATGAAGTTTGGATTCTCTCGAGAGCTGCAAGAGTTGCTATATTTGGATTTCTTTTAATTTGTTCTTACATTTTCGAAGTTACTTGAAGGCAGAAGGTGCTGCTACCTTGATGACTGGGAACTAAGATAATACTAAAACCAAGGCACATGAGAACTCTCTGTGAAGGATACATGGATGATTGGCAACTGATCAAGCTGGTACAAAATGAAATAACAAGTTAAATGATCTGATAATTCTAAACCAAGAAACAGAAAAACTCAATTTTAGTTGTTTTTTTTTTCTTGGTTACAACTTGAGTTTAGTAAAATTACTCTAAACTAAGACAGCACAGCTCTTGCTGATGGTTAAGCAACCAAATGCTAGGAATTTGAAGTGTCAACGACCAAGGATGCATACAAGAGCCTGTTCCATGTATCAGGTAGCCCTGGTAAACACCAATGGCTGCAATCAGGTTGAGATTCTTCTTGCAGTTGCTGCTCAGTTTTCAAAAGCTTTTCCTGCTTTCTTGCATACAAAGCTGGATGTGCATCTCTTCTATACTCGGATAGCTTTGTAATGTTCAGGTATCTCACTGGTATCATCATGCCTCGAATTGTAATCTCAATAATTTCTTTCATTGGTTTAGGAAATGCAGACACATACGATTCATCCATAATGGGTTGTGTTATATTGTAACACCATTGCTTCCCTTGGTGTTGTGGCGATATGCTGCGGAAAAAGACGGTTGTTTTGGTTGCATCAACATGGTGATCGATCCAACGAGCCCAAGTCCTCATGCCTTTCCTTAATGCAGACTCGATCTCCATCTCCTCAACTAATTTTCCTTTGTATTGAAACAAATCCCACCTGCAAAGTCATCACCCATTTTGACATGATTTCTCGTTCAAATTCCACAAGTTTACTACCTGCCATTATAGCTCAACAGGAAACTTACGACTTCACTTTCCCACTGTGAACCCACCAATGGGCAGTGTTGAATACCATGACATCAGCTCCACGCCACTTCTTGGCTAAGGGTGACAGTTTGTCAAGCCTTAGAATTCTGCTCCCATTTTCTTGCTTAAGTTGCACCAAAAATGGGCTCCAATAGAACTCCACAGAACAATTATAGTCCTGTAAGAGGAATAAACTCTACGTTTCAAGGTTTTTTAAATTGCTAGAGGGTTATAATTCAACTAATCAACTACTAAGAATCACTGGAGGACGATAATAGCATAACAAGGAATAATCTTACCTTTGCTTTGAAGACCTTATAGACGCCGCTACGAACATCAACATGAGCTTGAGAAGAAGGTATGGCTGAATAAAGAAGGCAAGCTAGAGATTCCCATTGGTTTCTGTTGAGGGAATCTCCAACTATTATCACCCTCTTTCCTCTAAGTCTCTCCAACATGTCTATGCCATTAAACCTTGAACACCAATCTTTGTTAAGAAGAACACAAAACATGCACCTTTTTCTTCTTCTTTTTATAAGCTAAAATCTTGGCTTAAAAGACCTATAATGCAATAAGCTAAAAAAACATGGGCACTGGCTACGACCCCCACAAAACAAAACATGGACATAGGCTAATACCCCCACAAAACATGGGCACAAACAAAACAAAATGCACTTATGGTAAGAAATCTTACCTTGGAACATCACAGTCTTTGGCTTCCCAGCTCCATTTCTCATATTCAAAGTCTGGCCTTCCATTCCTCTGGCAGCTTACCTTTTCACTAAGAAACGGACATTCAGCTGCGGTATGTTGAGGGCCTCCCTCTGGTTCATAAACCCATTTCCCATCAAATATATTGCACTTCACTTCCTCCTCTTTCATAGGGTTCAAGTCATTCTCGACCAAGTTTGTGCTCCCATTCTTGACCAAGTTTGTGGACTCCAGGTGTTCAGTACTAGACGTGAGACTGGACATTGGCATCGATACACCAACATTTAGAAGTGATGAAAGTTTCGGGCTGTTCTGACATTGTTTTAGAAAAAACATCAGTACAATGAAACTCATAAAGCTTGCAAATATGCAAAGCCTCCATTTTTTACCAATGGTGGAACTACCAGCTTCCATGCCTTCTGTGTGTTCGTGCTTCTTCAAGGTTGTAGAGAGGTCCATGTTTTGTGCACAAGGGCGGCCAACCACAACTTAACTAAGTTTATGATTCTATAATGTGCAAATCTTAATGAATCCTTGTCAATGCACGCACATGAGTAGATATGGTAACTGGTCATTAATGCAGCAGCAGCAGCAGGTCTAAACAATGGTTTAGGCATGCTTACTCTCTTAATTTCCAAATTTGGTGGAGGGTAGATGTAACAAGAATTAATAGTTACTTTTTTTAAAAAGTTATTATTATATGAAGTGGACTTTTACATAGATACCATACAGAAAAGTCTATCAGTTTTCATTGCTAAAGTCCAGTGTTATAAACCATATTAAAAAGATTAATTAGTGTCTGAGTTCATCATTTGGATGTGTTGCTCATCCTCTAGTGATTAAACTGATCTTGAGGAATCAATCACAGTGCATAAAACATATAAGATTTTTTTCATATAAAAAATAAGAAATATATCAAGATTACAATTAAATTTATGACACTAAATAAATAAACACTGAATATTTTTTTATTCAAAAATTAAATTTCGTTAATTGATGTTGTTTTTCGTTTGAAGCTCTGAAAACATCAGCACTGTGGCATGTATCAACGTTGAGCAGGAAGTGATGATACAAAAAAAGAATCTAACGTGTAGACGATGAAAACAGGAAACACATTCTGATTAAGCAAGAGCTTCTTGACCTACTGCAACACTGGACTTCCATTTCTGTCGATTTTTTCAAACCTTCATTAATGGATCACATGAGCACAGGTTGTTTCCACATAAAAACTGAATAATTTCTCGTGAGTAAACCCCACCAGCTTCCTCAATCAGATATCTTTGCCTTTGACACACAGTTACTCAATAACTTTTGGTCAAGCTGTGGTGAAGGGAACTAGCTACTGTAAATCTCTACTTGAAAGGCTATAGTATTTCCACTGCTCTCTTATTACTTCGTCCTGCATGGTTGCTGGGACAGCAAACCAACATCATTACACTGTTATTTCTTGCAATGAATTATATTAAGACTTTCTCATTCCTTCCTTCCTAACTGATAATGTTTCAAAATTGTTTTCAGATATTGAACATCAGTAAATCCACCCTGGAGGATCCCTAAGAAGTGGTTTGTAAGACTTGTAGACCTCCAATTCTGCTCTGGTTCACTGACAATCATAAAAAGTCTGTTCATAGTTCATTCTATTAATTAACCATTCAATCCATCTGGTATTTTAAACTTCAATCCATCACAATTTTTTCACGAATGTTTAGAAACGATACTGCGGTGCTATTTTTCATTTGAAGACTGAAAGAAATTAGAACACTGAAAATGTTACTGCTGTTCCTGCTACCATGGACTGGAGAAAGAAAGGTGCTGTTACTCCTATCAAGGATCAAGGCTAGTGTGGTAAGTTCTACCATTGCACCAAGCAATGCCCCCTTACCACTGCTTTTATGCTACAGACTATCTCTTACACACGTATGTATTGATGTCATTATGCTTGGTTTGTGACAAAATTAATCAGGCAGCTGCTGGGCCTTTTTCACTGAGGTAAATTGGTTTCCTTATCGGAGCAAGAGCTTGTAGAGTGTGACACTAAAGGGGAGGATCAAGGCTGTGAGGGTGGTCTCATGGAAGATGGTTTTGAATTCATAATCAAGAACCATGGCATCAAAACTGAAGCTAACTACCCTTACCAAGCAGCTGATGGAACTTGCAACTCAAAAAAGAAGGCATCTCACATAGCCAAAACCACTGGCTATGAAAAAGTTCCTGCTAACAGCGAGACAACATTATTAAAGGCCGTGGCCAACCAGCCAATTTCTGTTTTCATTGATGGTGGAGGCTCTGACGTTCAATTCTATTCGAGTGGTGTCTTCACAGGACAACGTAGAACTGAGTTGAAACATGGTATTGTAGCGGTTGGTTATGATACAACTAGTGATGGTATCAACTATTGGATTGTCAAGAGTTCCTGAGGCACAAGCTGGAGTGAGGAAGGAGACCTAAATATGCAGCGAGACATAGAGATTAAAGATGGTCTCTGTGGCATAGCCATGGACTCCTCTTATCCAACCGCCTAATATTTATATATCCATGATAAAAATGTTCAATAAAATCTCGTGTGTATTTATGAATTCAAGCGCTTTTATGCTGTAAGAACAATAAAAAAAATTATTCAATAATGAAGCATAAGCATCTAAGTGATCATTTGATACAATGCTAAAGAGTCCTTGTATTATCACAAAAGCCTATTTATAAAACCTGTATTATTGACGGAATGATTTGAGATATAAATCTGTTGGGGTTGAAGGAAAAAAAAATAATAATTAAATGATTTATTTAAAATTTAGATGGATCCCTGAACTAGTCTTTAACCTTTTTTTTAACAAATAAAAATAATTTATCAAAATAATATTTTTAAAAAAAAAAAATAAATTAATTATAGTTAATCCTTTCAATTCATGATATGAGGCCTTGTCACATGTACATCTCGGATTTGATTTTAAAACTATATATAATAGTATAACTTTATTAGTGCAAATTTTCCTTTCAATTGAGATGTTATTTTTATTTCTTGGTTTAGAATGACTTGGTATAAATCATGATAGTTTTTATATGAAAACCAAGATTTTAATAATAAATAGATATATTTTATCAAAATAAAAAAGAAATAAATGATTACATGAAAGGGAAATTTGGATAAAAAACACATTTTTTCATGCATTTAAATCATCAAAATTCTTATGAATTTTTATTTTAATCTTTACTTTTTCTGAAAAAAATGAAGAAGAAAAAACCATGTCTTTGTTAAATAAAAAAAATACATAATTAAGAAGAATAATTTTGAATTCAGAGATACATTTTAATTCTAGAATCAAAATAATTAAAATTCTTTCAATAGTTATAAATTTTTTTTTAAAAAAAAAAAAAAAACAATTTGTCTTGAGAGCGGCTTGCAGAGGCAAAAAGACTAGCATAAACTGCACAATTCCCCATATTATATTACAAAGCAAAGATGGACTCTGTGCAATTCATGTCAGCCCACTACATGAGCTTAGGGCTTATAAAAAGAGCTTCAGCCGAACATGATTATGCGCTCTCTGTTGGAAGGCGAATGGGTCAAGCAAGCCCACTAATTCAAATGAACCCAGAAGAAACGCGTGTACTCACGCTCCGGCCACGGTGCTTTTTATTTGAATCGATCAAAGACCCATTGATCCGAGCTCTAGCTCCAATCTGGTGGCAAGAAACCCCAATCTTTTTCTTTACCAAAATAAATAAAGATAACACCCTATCCATGACCCGGGAGTAGACCCGGTTCAGGTCTCGTAACATTTCACGGCATGTTCATCTTCTTTCTTCTGGACCCAGACTTGCTTTT
>Ga0325403_1004418_pt1 | contig 13069 bp, 11 predicted proteins | sample PopdelMetagenome_19_FD_205665 | JGI IMG/M metagenome (GOLD analysis project Ga0325403, IMG submission 205665) | Populus deltoides microbial communities from Bellville, Georgia, United States - Xylem-PdKOR-R4 | ecosystem: Host-associated > Plants > Phyllosphere > Stem > Wood/Secondary xylem...
TATGAATTTAATTTGCGAGTCCTACTACTAAATAGCTAGGTGGCATATGACAGCACAAAAATATGTATATGCTTTTCATTCCAGTAAGACCAACTGGGAGACTATTGAAACCTTTAAGGAATTGTGTGGTGCTATCCAGGTGCTAGATTAGATACCCAGTGTTTTATGTCCAAAGCCAGAAGTTTTATAGTCAGTTCTCAGCATGACTAGCAGTTAAAAGTTCTGTTAAAGTTTAAGAGGAAAAAATAAATAAATAAATAAATAAATAAACAGATACGTCAAATTGATAAGGGACCAAATTAGAGAGTTCAGTAGCTACTAAAATCCTCCAGTAGCATCTAATTCAAATATTAATTGTTGTGGCCAGGCCAGGAATCCCAAGTACAAGGACGTGATATAATATATGACATTTAAATACATTACTGGATTCCACATCATATAGCCAGCAAAGCAGATCAAAGAGTTGAAAAAACCCTTCACCTTGTGTGCATTTGAAAACTAACCTACATTTAAGGTCCACAATAACAGGCCAAAACAAGTAGCATTAATAAATAGATGAAGATCTTGGCCATTTTCTAGAAGGTGATAGTGTTTTTTTGGAGCAACACAAAAAAGGAAATACTGAAATACTCTTAAAACGATAAATATGCAAGAGAAAACAAAAGATGATGTTTGTTGGAACAGTCAATTAAAATACTAAAGCTAACTCTTCAGCAATGAAAAAAAAATGCTCTCCAATCCCAGGAATGGAGTAGAAAACAAAATACAAGGTTACTACGCAAGCATTGTGATCATGAATCTCATGTAGCTGAAATCATGAATCTTGCCAACAAAATATGGAAGAAGAAAGAGAAAGAGAGTGTGCGAGAGAGGCTTACTTAATATTCTTGTTATTCCTTGCACCATATCACCATGCCCCTCTTGTGAAACAGTAGCCAGATCAACCTTCTGAATTTCAACGTTTCCGACAAAACAATGAAGAAAGCAAGAAGAAAGATGCTTCTGGCCAGATCTGGGACTCCCGGCTATCAATACTCGAAATCCAGATTTCTTGCTCGATGCAAAAGAAACCTCTCGAAATAAACTAGTGTGCATGCCCCTATTATGAACTGCAGAAGGTTCAACCTGAACACTTTCAGCATCAGTTTCTTCTGCAAAAGCATCAGTATCAGCACAAATAACCTCTCTAGTTAATATGCCAGCACATGAAAGTTTCCTCCATATTTCCTTGGCAACATCTGCTTCTCTAAGGAAACTGTCAATGTGAGACCACCAACGATCAGTAGGCAGATTATTCTTCTCTAAAGAAGAAACAATCAGAGATTCAAACATTTTTGCAGCTTTCAAAAGAGTAGGAGGCAGCCAGAGGTGTTCATGCAGATACAATGAAACAAACAAGGTAGATAGTGGCTGCAAAAGACATGGAATGAGGTGAGTGGGAAGAGGGGAGGAGACCAAATCATAAGCAGCTATCCCTGCTTCTCTACGAGAGCAAGGGGGTGGGGAACAAGCTAAAGCCTCCAACCAGTCCCTCTCTTCCACTGCAAAAGCTGGAAGAGGAATGCGTTTAGCACCAGGAGATCTATTGCCTGCAGCTGCTAGCATTTCGTGCAAAGGGAAATTCCTCTTCAAAGCAATAATGGCAGCTTGAGTACAAAGAGCCTGCAGATCAGCACCAGCAAAACCTACAGTTCCTCTTGCAATCCACTTCAGCAAAGACCCAGTAACAGGTTTAGGCCAACTTCGTGTGTGGAGGGAGAGAATAGCAGCCCTGTCCCCAACTGATGGCAATGGAAAGTAAATCTCCCTATCAAATCTCCCAGGCCTACGTAATGCTGGATCAACAGCCTCAGGACGGTTGGTTGCACCAATCACTATTACTGAACCTCGGGATTTTAAACCATCCATAAGAGCAAGCAGTGTGGATACAACTGAGCTGTGAGTCTGGTCTTGCTGCCTTGAACGACAAGGTGCTAATCCATCTATCTCATCGAAGAATATAATTGAAGGTTGACATCTTTCAGCGACCTGAAACAGGAGCCTCAGTTGGCGCTCAGCATCCCCAACATACTTTCCTAGGCAGTCTGCACCTTTGCGAGCAAAATATGCTATTCGTTTATCACCACGAGCACATGAACCAATTAATGCCCGTACTACAAGAGTTTTACCTGTTCCAGGGTACCCATGCAAAAGAACACCCCTAGGAGGTGTGATCCCTAAATTACTGAAGAACTCAGGATATAATAGAGGCAAAATTACCACTTCCTTCATGCATTGGATGACATTCTGAAGCCCTGCAACAGACTCCCAGCCCTCAAATAGTTTTCCACCATCAGTGTCTGAGCCTCCAATGTACACAGGTGCAATTCTCAACAAATCCCGATGAAGCCTCTTGCTTTCACGTTTTAAAAACTCTTCATCCTCGCCACAGTTCTCCAACCATTTTTCTTCCGCTTCAACATCCTTTCGCCAAGCATCATTTGAAACCTTTCTCAATTGTAACTTCATTTTCTTAGCTTTCAATTTCTTTATCCGTATTGCATGTTGATTACCATAAGGTTGGAAGAGATGCCGATGATATGTGCATGCTATAAGAAATTTTCGATGGTCAAAAATGCAGCCAGTGGCTCGTGCACAAGGCTGGAAAAATAAAATAATATAAGCAAGAAAAAAAATAAAATCAGCATATAAACCAAAACAGAAGAATGTTTTGCACAGCAAATAACATAACCAACCAAGTGGTAAGTTTTCGGACACCGATCAACACGACATCCAATAGTTGCCCCTGGCCTTCCACAGCGGCTACATTTTAATGCTTTGCCTCTGCAAAGTGCAGCCCTAACATTTTTCAAGCAACCCAAGCCAGCAAAATAAACCTGCAAACACAGATCACAAGGTATGGAGATTTACTGCAACATAATAGTCAGATGGATGCACAAATTAATGTTTAAAAACTCCCAGTTCTTGCAAAAATCTACTAGCTCATAAAACAAGATAGAAGAACCCATTCAATACACATACATAAAATTAATGTCCATTAAAAATTAAAAAGTAAAGGTTGTTGCTTACTTCCAAAATATATATTCCATTGGTTTACTTCCTATAAAATGCAAGACTAACTGTGGTCTATTGATGAGCCCTAACACTTTGAACAGACAACATCAGTTTAAATCATGCAAAGGGAACCATCATTGTGATCAAGGAGCACTCAAGACCATTAAAGTTGCTGTCAATACAATAATAGTATCTCATCTGAGTAACCTGTCAACAGCCCCTCTCTCTGTTTTCTTTTTCTTTTTCTTTTTCTTTTTCTTTTTCTTCTTTTTTTGATCGTGTATTGACAACCTGGGACAACTGATCACAATACAACGCACTTATAGCAATCCTCAAAGACATAACATATCTTGAGTGAAAGGGTATTTGTTAAAACCTAAATGAAGGGAATAATAAACAACAGAAAGTGATATTCAAAGAACCAATGTCTCTAGCAACCGACATTTACAATCATGGAAAATTCACCAAGTAAAGCAAAAATAAAATAAAACTGGTTATAGGACTGCACCTCTGGACTCCATACAGCACAGTTTTGATGAACCCAGATTCCAGCAATACCATAACGATCATTTATAGGACCCAAGAGACGACCAAGCCACCCTGGTTCATCACCAAACCCGTCCCATACATCATATTTTACATCCTCTGAAGCTGATGAACCACTATATGCCTCATTTTCACTCTCACCGCCATCTTGCACCAACCTTTTAGGTGGTTTACCATCATTTCCACACCCACACAAACCACAACATCTACCCTGTTTAATCTTTGGTCTGCCAAGACTACTGGTTGAATCACGCTTCATTTTGTCCACCTTCACATCTTTCTCACCCTCTAGCTCATCCAATCCACCTTTGTTCTCCACCTGCTTTGTCAAATCTACATACTCTTCAACAACATCCTTTTCATTTTTATCACAGCACCCTCTGTCCTCCACCCCTTTTGTCAAATCTACATTTTCCACATCATCTTTTTTAATCTCATCAGCACCACATTGTCCATCCTCCAATTCGTTCACCAAAGCCCCATTAACCTCATCAACATCCCTCTCATTTTCCGCATCCATCATCACCAACTCCTCCATTTTCTCATCATCCTCTACATTTTCCACGTTCTCATTTCCATCACCCTTCCTCTCCAATTCCAAACCATCCAATCTCTCTTTCTCCTCCTCTCCCTTTACCTTCACACCATCGTCATCCCCTGTTTCCTCCTCATTTCCACCATCAATTTCACCACCCAAATCCAGCACACTCTCATCACTATCCTCACTCCTCACCACCTCCATCTCATCATCTTCCTCACCCTCCTCATCCTCATCGTTCTCACTCACATTTCCACTACCGTGCCCATTACCACCCTCTTTCTCCTCACTCTCCAGCCCACTCAATGCCTTAACTCTCCCCACCCTCTTCGAACCCATAACAAACTTGCCACCATCAAAACCCCCCTCTCCCTCTCCCAATTCACTCTCCCCCGCCTCCATGTCATCAAAAAGCTTCCTCCTCCTACGCTCCCCACTGCTCCCTCCCTTCCCAGCATTCCTCCCTCTTGTCCTCAACCTCGACCTCCAACTCCCCGGCGTATCATCCAAATCCTCTTCTCCTTCACTATCCTCCTCCTCCTCCTCCATAACCCTCTTCGAACTACTATTGCCACTCCTTAAACTACTATTGCCAATCTTATAACTACTATTACCACTCCTATAACTTTTACTAACACCCAAATTCACTTTCTTCTTCATCTTCTTCCGTTTCTTAGCCGGTGGCGGTGACACATCGAGCATTTCAGGTACCCGCCTGACCCGTGAACTCCGTCGGAGCTCCAAGTCAGCAGCCTGACCGGACCCGGATTTTTCCTCATTGAGGGACTCGCTATGGTTCTGATTATACACGGTTTCACATATCGCATCGAGTCTCTTGTGCTTCTTTCGAAGCCTAGCGCCCGTAGGCGAAGAACTCGAACCCAAACCCGAACCCGATTTCAATTGCATAATATATAAAACAAATTATATATAAATATGACTGAATAGGCGTATGTATATATGTATATATGGACTTTTAAGAGAAAAAAGGGTTCATCGTGCTGTTTTGGAAATGGGTTTTGATTTTGGAGGGATTTGAGGCAGAGAGATTTGAATATGAGAAGCGACTCACTGAGTTGGACCGATCCGAGTTTGGGGTTCCGGAGAAATTTGGGGCTCCGTTTGATTTTTGTGTTTATAAGGCAGAGTTTAGGGCTTATAAAGGAGAGGTTTTGAACTGGTTTTTTGAGCCTCGTACCACGCGACTGAACTGACGTGTAGTCAACGCGAGAGAGGGGTTGTCCATTGATGCTGGTATTCTTTCGGAGAGTGCGGCACGCGCCAAGAAGAGAATGAATACTGTTGTGCTTAAGTATATAATTTTGCTCCCTTTTTTCTTCAATTTTCTTTTTCCTTGCAAGAATTGCCGCCAATTAATAGGGAAAAAAAAAATCAAGTCCCAAGGTTTTTTTTCCGTCAACATAGCGACGAGCAGTTGAAATCAAGGTTCTCACTTTTTTTCGATTAATGTTTGGTTTTTTAATAGAAAAGTATATTTTGATTTTAAAGTATTTACTATTTAGGTGCTGTTTTGGGATTATACTATTATATATATATATTTAACAAACATAATTTAAATTTAAATTTAAAAATAAATTAATTTGAAATTATGTAATTTAAATTTTAAATACTAATAAAAATGAGGGAGTTGACATAATATGACTCATCGAATTGATAAATCCAAAAACAACTTGGATGATGGGTAAAAATATAATTTGATTGAAAAAATTCAAAATATCTTTTTTAAAAAAAATATTGAGATAACAATATATTAAATTGATTCGGGTCATGAGATCATAAAATGACTTAAGTTTGCTCTCGTTAACTTGCAAAACACTTAACCTTGGTTATAAAACTAAAATAATTTAATAAAAAAAATAAAACAAATAACAAAACCTAATTCATAATCAACAAATTGTTGAAAAAGTTGAATGATGAAATTTAATAAAAAAATCGAGTCATTGGATTAATTCGTCAAATATATGACAAGGATTATGAGATTGAGATAATCACAAAAAAATCACAATAAATTATAAAATCCAATTTTTAATAAACCAAGCGTTGAAGAATGAAATTAGAAAAAAAATTTAAAAAGCAAAACATAAAAAACTATTTAGCCAGAAATGTATCAACAGGAACGGAACCGAAATGTTCCAGTTGAAATTTTTAGAACGGGTCGAGATTTAGAGCAAAATGAAATTTGTTTTGGTTTATTCTTTTTTTTTTAATTGGACCAAGATATATCATCCCTTTCAAACAGAATAAAACAGAATTGACAATCTTACTTGAAACTATGTTTGACCCAATTATAATTTTAAAAGTATTTATATAATCCAAATATATTGCATAAATCTCATTGCAAATTCTCTCTTGAAATATTAACAACAAAGGAAGTTATAAATTTGTAAATTTTTTTAATTCTACTTTTCTAAATCATAATTATATAATAATCATAAAAACTACTGATATCACACACACATTTAAATTTTTCTTGGTTTTAATAACATTTTTAGTTTAGTTTTAGGAATATTTAAGTTACACCAATAATCAAGTTTTAATTTTAGGTTCAATTGTAATCAATAAAGTATCTCGAAATCTAACCGCATGATATTTTTAATAATTTAACCGTTAAATATCGTAATATTTTTACATGATTTTTTTTTCTCATGCCCTTTTCCAAAATTTGAATTCAAGATTTTTTACAAATTTTTCCCCCATGTAAATTCAATTTAGAGGTTGGCATGAAACAATGGTCTTGTGTTTAGTACATCAATTAATAAAAATAAATTTAGTAAAAATGTTGGAATGTTAAGCAAGCGTGTGTAAATGATTTGTTGTTGGCCTGTGCACTGTTCTCTTTCTTGTGCTCATCTTTTTGCTCCCCTAAGTTTTGAAGGAATACTCAGCTCTTACAACTTCATGATGAACAAAGAAAGGTTTACAAAAACAGTTGCAGAGCTAGAACCAACAACATTATATGCGATTCTTGTACAGAAAATTAACACTTCCTGGTGACTCAGGCTTCCTCCGGGCGGTAATCGGCAAAACCGCACCATCAGCTAGCATCCGTAACAAGACTCTTGCTATATTCTTTGTGTCATCAAGACCAAGATGGTGACTTCCCACCATTGGTATTTTAAGTTGCGACATCATTGTCCTCATTCCTCTGGCCTGTCATCAATAATGAAGGTTAAACATAAGGAAAGAAAGAATAATTGCCATCAACCAGTAATAATCATGAAGGGGGCCACTTGTACCCAACACTAATCAAAACTATGATTAATTTATAGTTGATAGCATAAATAGCAAATTCAGAATGGCGAGTGCTAATCGGAAAAATCATTAAGATAGTTCGCAAAATGAAAGCAAATTCAGATCTAAGCTCTAAACTTTTGGCTTGGTTTGTATTGGATGTCAGCAGCATTAAACCTAAAGTAAATACATAAAAATCCTTTCTTCAAACATTATCTTAATTTTCGTGACTGGAATTATGAATGACTTGTTATGAAACCTTAAGAGTCAAAAAATCAGTGTGCATACCTCATTTCTTGGATTATAAAAATTTTGATAGACATCTTTCAGGTTGATCCACTCCATAAAGTATGGGGGGAGCTTCAACTTGGACACAGAGCATTGATGAGGGACCTGTGTTTTCACATCCCAATTTCCACTGATACCAGATCAGAACAAAGACATGTCACCAAGTGGATATTATTTCACAAACCAGAAGCAAGATGCCTATTTTATTATTTTGAGGGTGGGCTTTGCCACCTTCACAATTGAACGCAATTGGTTTAAAGATAGACTCACCAAGTTACAAAAGCTGCTCGATTAAGGCACCCACCACGAGTCTTTTCCCACAAATTATGTTGCGTCAACCATGATTCAAATTGTTGAAGAACTTCATTAAATGGGAGAGCTGTATCATGCCACACACTGCAAATGCAAGTAACTATTGTAAGACGGATCAATTTTCCACCAGACACAGAAAACTAAGACTATGTTCAAGATGAATCATTGCTATTCCAAACCCATTCCATGTAGAATAACTTATTATACAATAGGAAAATTTAAGTTAAAGGAGGTGTATTTACCAGAAAAGGAAAAACATTAGTAGATTTGCCAATGGTGGTGGAAGCATGGAGGTCAAGAGGAGATGCTAACGTTGCTAATAGCATCATAGAACTGTATTTACTAAACTATTAGTAAAGCAGCTAACGTGGCTGATATAACTCAAAGGAGCTTACATACTACTGATTTGCCAAAACAAAATATGTTATGTTCTTAAGACAGCTACAACCAGTCATCAGCATCAATCATGCATAAACTAACTACAGGAAATTGCTGGTTTCAAAGCCCATTTAGTATCCAGCAGCAACATCACTGCTATGACTAATCTTAGATGTATTGAGAACCAATAAATATAAAATAATCAGTTTGCAGCTGTTAATCGTCAAAATAGTATGTGCAGGTAAAGAAGGAACTACACAAAATCATCTAGACGCTTTTGTGACCATCAGAATTTTGCTTCCTAAGCTAAAAATGGCTCTGCTAATCATAAATTGTGACATGAAAAGCAGAAAGGGCATCATACCGATCAACTCCAAACTTTCCATATTTGTTGTAAATATATTCATTTACTCTTTCCTCACTCATTGCTGTAGGCCTTACAAACCTGTAAAGCATAAAAGAAATTTTAAGAATACAAAACAATGCAAACTCACAGATCATGCTGCCAATTTCTTTACGATTGTCCCAAACAAACACCATTAACAATGTAACATTTACGGTGCAATAATTTACAGTATTAGAGAAACTCCATTCATATATATCTAAACTCTTCAATTTAACTTAGACAATAAAGAAACAAACCATTAGATGTAGCCTTAAAAAGAAAAGAATGGTAACCTGTGAAACAAATCGACAACACCCATATTTTTTGCATCGATTATCAGTACAGGAAACTCAAGAATCTCAACTTTCCCTTCCAAATCAAACACCAAGAAAAAGTCAAAATCTTGAGGCCTTTTTCGTTCAAAATCAGCAGCACTCACTTGAAAATCCCTAGAGCAATCATGATTAAACCTCTCTACATGAACAGGGTCATCAATCTGAATATAAACCACAAAAATCCCATTACCAATCACAGTTCAAAAGTCCAAACCTTTCACAAGTTTAACAAAATTAACAATAGAAACCCACAAAAGTTTGCACTTATTTATCTAAGTTTAGCTAATTCTCAACAGAATTAACACTGGAAACCAGCAAAAGTAATAATTGCTAATAAAAAGTTGAAAAGTTTGAAACTTTACCTTAGTACACTTGCCATGTGTGTGATATAAGCACATAGGCTTCCATCTATGAGTGGCATTGGGATTATTAACAGGAGGAGAAGGTATTAAAGAGGGTAGTGAAAGAGGGGGTTGTGTTTGTGTTTGGGAATTGAAATCAGTGTATGTACGGGCAGTTTGGTATGTGGGTAATGATGGGGTTTTGGATACCGGGATAAAGGGCGGGTGGAGAAGGTGAAAGCAGTTGTTGCTGTTGTGGAGATATGAAGGAAACCTAGACAGAGGAATCCTAGGGAAGGACATGTTTTGTTGGTGAGTGTCAAGGTTTGAATCGAAGAGGAAGGGATTTGGGTTTGTGGGCGTCAGGATAACGAGATGGATGATTTGGCAGGTAAAATTCTGGGGGTAATGAGGGGTCCTCCAGGATAGAGGATGTTGCCTTTCTTTTCAGGTTGGCGTTGTACCTTTGAGTTCATGATTGACCGGCTTACGGATTGTAAGGAAGAATTTAGGTTGATTTAAAAATAAAAATTTTAAAAAAATTAAAATCGTATTATTTTAATTTCTTTAAAATCAACGGATTAATAATTAAATTTTGTTTATATTACTCGATCAATTTGAGTTTTTAATTAATTTAACCAAGATTTTTTTTAATGAGGAGCACTTTAAGTTTTAAATTAACCACGTTCCAAATTAGCCACACCAATCTAGATCTTAAAATAATGTTTATAATATAAAAATACCTAGTATAGTTTTATTAATTACTTCTTTGAACTACTTAAAAAAAACATAAATAAAATAATTTTTATTATTTTTTTACGAGTCCATATATTTATTTAAAAAAAAAACCCAAAAAAGTAAGATTTAGTACTATCTAACTATGAATTTACATGGAATTTACTCGATCATTTTTGTTTTGAGTTATAAGCTTTCAATTCCATTGTTTGTTAACTTGAAACAAGGTTTTGTGCTCGAGATTAGGAGCTGCTTGTTCTAATTAACTAGCAGCTAAATATGCTTGTCCTATTGGATTAGTTTTTCCATTTTCTTGGGTTTGGATGTGTATTTTTTGACCAATTTATGTTGAGTGCTTTGCCTTTTGCATTTAAGCTAAATTTGCTCTCTTTTTGCAAAAGAGAAAGCTGAGCTTTTAAAGGGCAGGCTTGAATGCTTAGGTCTCTGATGAACGCTACTTAGTTCATGTTTAGCAATATTAACTCTAATTTTTTTTATAAAAGAAAAAATTGTTTGAGTATGGTTGGTTCGTCCCGATTTGAGCTTGGGGCTTAGTGTATCCAAGTGAAGGAGAATGGTGCCAAGAAAAACAAGAAAAAAATTCCTACTTGTTTCTTTACACGGGGATCCAAATGAAATTACTTGCTCGTTATACGTCAATACAACATTGAACATCATTTTCCGATGATTGTGCTTGATTTGGATTCTTTTGCATTGCTGGGATCACAGGTGGGAGTTGAAGATGAGGTTGATGAAGAAAAGTTTCAGGCTTAGATTTGAATTCAAGACTGGTTAGAAATTCAAGTCATAATACATATTCCTGCAGCATCGCAGGAATTACATGGAACAAGAGAAATGCATGATTCTAACCAGCAAATTATAGCAAGTAAACTAATTGCAAGCAAGAGAGAAACATGTTTGGGAAAGATGAATTAGCACAAGCTTTGAATTAAAAACAATATATACACAGTTAACTCCTGAAGCGAAGGCTGTAGTAGCTAGTTCAAAATCCTGATAGGAATACAACTACGTTCTAGCAGCAGGAGCTCTCATCAATCCTCCTCTTCATCGTCTGTCATTGTGAAATCTTCTACCAGAGTAGCAGTCATATTTTCTTTGCTCATTGAGCGCATTTCCTCAATTTCAACAAGTAATAGCGGATCAGAGACCACTTTATCTTGCCGCAAATACCGGGGACAGCCTGAGAGGTAGATCCATGGTCAAAAGTTAGACTTGTACATCAAATTCACAAAATAAAACAGGTGAATATGGGATACCTGTTACGGGGCATTTGGCTTGTGCATTTATGGATATGTAGCCCATGATTGCTTTCTTTTCATACACATGCTTGCAATCCACACTAGACCAGGGAAATAGTAAACATGACAAGTTTTGAAACATAAGAAATAAGGTCAGATCCACAAAAGCTTCATCTTAAACAACCCGGCAATTTTAATTATTCTAACTGGGCTGCTATAGGAAGATAGATTTGAAGTAAACATACAGTACCCGCGAACTGGTTCTGCTAGTTCTGTAATTGGCTTTCCACTCAATGGGCAAGTGATATTCAAAATGGTGGACTGGGTACTTGTCATTACAATGTCCTCGTGCTCTTCACCCGGCATTGGTTGTCCTGAATGATGAACATTCTGTGGGAGAAGACAAAAATGGAACACCAAAACCAGTGGTTAAGCACAATACAACACATCTAGAATCAAGAAACCAAGAATTCTACACTGAGCTCACTAAGCAAGGCCTCAGTGACATCAACAAACCACAATCAAGTAATTAACAGCATTATATTAATGCAGCAGAGTGCGGATGAAGTCCCCCACTTAATGATTCGACCACTGATCTCAAAAACTAACAGGAAACTGAAGATCATGTTACTGCTAGAAAATAGTCATGTGATGCCTTTGCAAAGTGCAATAAAGCAGGAAAGAAGTCAAAATCAATTAATGTCAGGAAATGTACCCAGACAGCTTCTCGAAATTGACGCAGTAGTGGATGATTCTGTGGGGCTGAGGATTTATTACCCTTAAACTTCATAAACTCATCGTTAAGCAACTTTTTGAAATCGGTTAGCTGCATTTCAAACACCAAACCAATGTAAGTCTGACAACATGCAAAAACCAGAAAACTAAAAATCAATCGAAAACAAAAACCCACTTCTGCCCCAGGCTGGTATGTGTTACCAACAGATTCAATTGCAGAAGTCTGACACGTACAATCTTCATAAGTCGCTAACAACTCAGCAACAGTGTTTTCAAGTTCATTCACCTAAAATTCCATATAGTCATCAATAAACTCAAGAAGTTACAAAGAAAACAGAAGATCAGCTTCATTCACAAAGAAGTTCAAGCCCTCTCCAAACCCTTTTATTTTTATCTTCTGTCATTCAAAGCGAAAGCTAGATATCCAAAATCCCAAACTGAATTTCAAGAAAGATATCTACATGAAGCCAAAAAGAACTACTAAAACAAAAGCACTAAAGTACTAAATAGTTAAAAATCAAGCAAATAACTCCCTCTAATTAATTAATTACAATCAAAGCAGAGCCCATTTTATATCACGAAGTTCCAAATAAAACCTTAATTACAATTTTACTAATTAAAACCAGATACGCAAAATCCCCAATTTTTTTTGAAAAAAAAAAATCAAACTCTTTACAAGAGCAAAGATTTTTTTTTCTTTTTATAAAAAAAAAGTACTTTTGCAGACTCGTTCTCTCTCTCAAGATCAACTGCGATCTCCTTCATCATATTGAAAACCTTCCTCATTTCCTGTACAAAAGTCAATTCAAATTAGGGTTTCAAAAGTGGGTTTAAGAAATTGGAATCGAAGTGAGGATTTTGAGAGACTTACAACGATGAGAGATTGGTTCTCCGAGCAGAGCATCGAAGCG
>Ga0325403_1004419_pt1 | contig 13068 bp, 9 predicted proteins | sample PopdelMetagenome_19_FD_205665 | JGI IMG/M metagenome (GOLD analysis project Ga0325403, IMG submission 205665) | Populus deltoides microbial communities from Bellville, Georgia, United States - Xylem-PdKOR-R4 | ecosystem: Host-associated > Plants > Phyllosphere > Stem > Wood/Secondary xylem...
ATTTAAATGATTCTAATAAGATAAGATTGAATTGAAATATGAGTAAATTAAGGCTAGGATTATTACAAAGGCATTTCTAGGCGTTAGTGACTTCTTTTTATTATAAGTTTTTATTTAAAAAATTGTGTTACGATAAAATAAAATATTTATGTAAAAAACTACATGAATAAAAAATAAATTTAAACTGAAAAGGATGCCTTAATTTTTTACTGGAGGATTTATTTTATTAAAATTTATTTTAAATACAGCAAAAAAGAATAAAAATAGATTTTAAACATAGTCTGGATATCGGGTGAGTAAAGAAACTAATAAAATCTAATTTTGATTAGCTCGATCCAAAATGTTTTGACATACGAAGCCTAGCCTTTTTCGGTCTTTTCCAAAGAATAAAGTACTTGTCATCATCCTAACAAAAACTATCAAAATTTAATTTCTATACTGATTATCGTATTCATCCTAGCAAAAATTAACAGTTCACGCTTTTCTTTAATGATTTTTTTTATTAAAAAATGCTTCTCAATTCATGGTATATTTTATTTAAAAACCAATACTTCTAATAAAAAATATTTTTGTTAAAAAAAATGAACAAAAAAAGGGAACTTTGAAAAAAAAATAATTTTTTATCCTTAATTAAAATTAGAGAAAATTACCTTTAGCATCATATATTAGATTGAAAAATCAACCAAATAAAATATTTGATTTTTGTATTTTCTTTGGTGATGATTTATTTCTCTTCCACGCATCATGTTCTCTCTCTTTCTGAACACAAATCACCGAATCAAACAAAAATCTTTCAAGGATATGGAATTATTGAGTCCACAGGAGAGTGTTTCGTAGCTAAGAATTTCAGTAGTCCTCTTAAACCCCATAATATTTCCTTTAAGCTGAGATTTTCTTTCTTAGAGGGTTAGCTTTTGAAGCTATCGATGTTGTTGGTGACATGAAATTGTCATTCGCACAAATATCTATTTGGAGCTTTCATGTTATTTTTTGGATCGAAATCTAAGATGATTAGAGATCTAGGTGATGCGGGTGAATATGGGTTTTGAAGATTTCTTCAACTCAGTACCTGAAATCATGGATTTAGAATATGAGCATGCTTCTGGGTAAATCTTTCGTTCCAATAGTCTTAGCATATAAATCTGCTTCTGGCTTTGAAGCTCAAAGCCTTCGTATTGTTCATGCAACAAACAATAAGCATGCCCAGTGAAATCTTAGTCTCGAGACCTTGTTCAATTATTTCGAAGATTTAATGTTGTCACTGGATGTCGAAGTTCCTGCAATGATATCGGGTTAGCTGTTTGATCCAATAATGCCCGAGGATGCGACTTTCTCGGGCTCGCGTTCTTGTTTCTTCAGTAAGAATCCACTGGACATGACTGGATCTTTTCAAAGGGCCCAAACCTAATGGACCTCCTTCAATTTCAAAAAGAACATCAAAGCTGCCCTTTTGAATGGCAGATTTGGTAAGGAAACAAGGGAAAATTGCAAAATTTCTTGGAATTAAAAACGCCATCGGATTTCGAAGAAGCACAATCTAATTAAAAAATTTCACCCAATTTATTTTTTAAAATTTTAATGGAACTAAAAATATTAGTGAAAATAAAAAAATAAATAGAAAGAGAAACAACGATTTATTTCTATATCATGGAATTAAATAAAATCCATTCAATTAAAAAATCAAAATCATGAAGAAAAAAAATCTAGAAATCAAGTAGACCTTGAATAAGTTGTAGCAAACAAAAAAAAAAGATATTGAAGAAGATTTTGCAAAATCAAATAGGAAAGAGTGTAGCAAGAAAAATAAATTCAAAAGTAATATCCAAACAAAACTTGCTTTCTTGTTCAAAAGGTATTTATGCTTTTAATTAAGATGAGATAATTCTTTAATTAAAAAATTAATCAATAATATCAAAATATATTTTCTTCTTTTTAGACCAACAAGTTCACAAGAAATTATTATATTTTTTTATTTAAAAGGAGAATTGAGTCTTAGATATTCTAATAATTCAGAAATATTTAACTCCTACAGAATTGATGAAAAAAAAATTATTCCTGAAAGTCTTTTATCCTCTAAAAAGGAGTTTTAGTTATAAAAATAATACAATTTTTTCTTTAGAAATTAAATCTCTGTTTTTCTTATAAATGCTTATTTTAATTGTCATAAAATCATCTCGCCATCACAATGATTAGTTTTCTTCTGATAAGCAAGGCAACACAAGTGGCAACCCACTAGTCAAATAAAAAAGCAACACGTGTGCCAAACTTAGCCAATAGAAAAACAAGCCGATAGCTGTAGCAATCTATTTCTATTCCAATTCTAGTCCCTTCATTCCTTTCTTTTCCCTCCATTACACTCTCTTCCATTGCCATTGCATCTTTAACTTCTCTAGCAAAATGAAGAAAATATTGTAATGGCTTTCACTTCAATCTCTTCACCATCCATTAAATCTCCTAATATCTCCATTTCATCTTCAAAATCTCCCTCTTTATCTAAGCCTTTCAGCATAGCTTATTAATTGCACATATGATAATACTTCAAAATCCAACATGCTTAAATCTAAGGTTTTTTGTGGTTGAATTACGAGCCAATTAAAGATATCAGGACTTCTCTCATTCTTTAAAAGATAAAAATGAATCCTTGCTCTGTTAAGGGTCTTCCTTGGCAGATCTCACGTTTTTTTTCTTTGACGATGATTGTGCCTGTTACAAACTGTGTATACTGTTGTTAAAGTTCGGGTTTTGTTCTTGTGCAGAAAGGCAGTACATATGACAGAAAATTTCAGGTAATTATCTCTGATTTCAAAATAAATCTCACTAGAATTGGAAAGAAAACAGTCTTTTAGCTTTACAATATAGTAAATCTAGGTACAAGAATTGTTTTACTGCACGGGGTTGGGGAGGGGTTTGTTGATGCAAAGATTGGGGTTCCTCGTCATCAGGGGAAAATGCGCGACAGACGTTTTTTTCCTTTTGCCTATTCAAATCCCAAGCTATTTCTCCCTCCACTATCCAAGAAAATGTAAATTGAAACCATAGGGAGAACATAATTTTCAATGCAAAAATTTTACTGATTGGCAAAAAATCCCACCAGGCAATTTCGTATTTTACGAGGAATTAGCCACTCTCTACTACTACTATTTGACCAGCGTAAAACAAGTGATACACTCCACTTTCTGCTGCATATTCATTCTTCTACTAAGAAATATGCTGCTGCAGCTATTCCTACTATTATGTTCTAATACTACAGCATTCTGCTTCTTTGGCACGTAGTGATTGCATTTTCTAGTTTAATTTTTATCTTAGCCAATCTAAATGGCTGATGCAGCAGAGCCAATTTTACAGCTGCTGACATGAGAGAATCTGATTTTAGTGGTTCAGTATTCAATGATGCATACCTGGAGAACGCAGTAGCATATAAGGCAAATTTTACAGGTAAAACTAGTTGCAGTAGCACTTCATATTAACCATATGATGATCTGGTGACATAACTCCTGCCGCATGAAAGCAAGCTTCTTGTTCTAGTGATTTATAGCAAAACAGTTCATTTCACACCTCCTTCTCTTAGTTGCATGAAATCCATCATATCCTGCACCAGCAAATCACTGCTTCTAGACTTTTCTTTTAGCTAGATCAGTTATCAGCTTTGCTGTGAATGCTGTCCTTTTTGTCAATGTAAACTTCGATGGTGCCATCAGTGCGTGCACTATCACCCTAGGTGCTGGATGTTCCAGATGACTAGGCACTCTTTCTAGATGTTGATTCATCCAATGATGCTGGTCTGAGAGTTTCCCATCAGAATATTTGTCTTAAACTGTTTCTCACTATTAATCTTCCAGCATTCAATATCTGATTGAAACATGTTCCTGTCACGAGCACATGCAACATTCTTTTGGTGTCCATGACTCTCAGTTCCCTCTCCATTCTTTTTTAACAGAGTCATTTCAAGGCTGGGTATCTTGTGACTGAAACCATTGGTTTTCAAAGCAACAGATTCTCGGGCAACTTCTGTATTAATCTGTGCCGCCTTTGTTGCACAACCTGGCGGGAAGCATCGAATAGCATATATTCGTGTCCGACATGGATAACATTTAGCTTTTGTCACCACGGCTGTCTTCATCAAGTCAGTAGTTTCATCATCTGAAGTTTTCGATAGGTTGACCAATCTGACATCATCCAAAACCTCTGTTTCTCCCAGTCTAACCTTTCTTACTAATTCAATCTCTACCTTCTCATCACAACAAACCAGCAACCTGTCGTTGGGGTTTGAATCATACCTTTTTTTTTTCGATTCGAGGAAACCTCACCCTCCGGAAAGCGCACTTTGTGGGTTCAGGTAAGGGAATAAAACCCCGGCTGTCACAGGCTCTTACAAGAGTTGCACGTCCTGACTCGAACTCGAGACCTGCTGTGCAGATCTCAAACTCTTTACCATCACGCTACGCCCCTTGGGGACGTTTGAATCATACCCCTTAATTGGCACCTGCAACTGATTTATTTGAATTTTTTTTTAATGATTAATATTATTTTTTTAATTTTATTATTTAATGTTAATTTTTTATTGAATTTTATCATTGATTGTAGTTTTATATTTTTTTTCTTATATAATAAAATAAAAAAACTAATTCAACTCAATCGAGTCCATAACTCGGGTCGCAAGTCTGATAGGTTAACTAGAGTAAATAAGACTTGTTTTTTTTTTTTTTAGGATTTGCCTAGTCCATAATGTGACACTAGAATAACTTTTATATAATTTAATTTAAAATTCGGACTTATGGAAAGAATTGAATCAGGATTTTGTTAATTTGAATTATTATATTGAATTTAGTAACAATGATGAAAAATTTTCTGCTGTCTAAATATTATTATTATTTTATGTTCTAATTTTTTTGTTTGGTCTAAGCTACAATGGGTAACACGGGAAATAACCTAGTGTCTACTGTATGGATTAGATACAGATTTTCTTGAAAAATATTTTACCGCATGAAATGTTGTTTAATCAGTTGGAATGTCTTGATTCATTTCTTTCAATCATCTAATAGAAAAAAATAAATTAAAAGTGGTTCCAATTCTTGGGATTGACAAGGATCGTAGTGACTGACAAACATATTCTGCATTTGTCAACAGGTTATCAATGAAGCTAACCTCACCAATGCTGTGCTTGTTAGATCTGTTAGGATAGTAAGATTTACACAGAAAAGAGAAATAGAGAGAGATGAAGAAAAGCAGAGAAGGTTTCTGTTAAACAGAGAGGAAGAAGAAATTCTGTTTTTGATTCACTGTTTTATTAAGTGAATGTTGTTCCCTTATTTGACATCAGTTTATATATTGCTACAGTAAGAAGCTTATTCACGTTATCTATTCTTCACCAAACAATACTAACTAATTTCATTGATAAGATGAGAATGAAGCCAGAATCAGAAACAAGAGTAAGAAATCATTGAGTGCAGAAGCTAAGGTCTCAAGATCAAGAATCCCTAAGCTCTGATACCATGGTAGGATAGTAAGATTTACACAAAAAAGAGAAATAGAGAGAGATGAAGAAAAGCAGAGAAGGATTCTGTTAAACAAGATCAGCACTCACACGTAGTGATCTTGGGGGTGCCCAGATTGCAGGTGCTGACTCAGTGATTCTGTTATAGACCTTCCACAGAAACAGGTGCTATTATAAACTAGTAGTTGCTTTCATTTTGATCTCAAAAATGCTTACATGCACCTCTTGCTGGCTACTGTTTGTGGTTCCATCACCTGTTTTCGGCATATCCTGCCTATGTTTTTCCTTTCTTTATGAATCATTACTTTAGGATCCTCTTTTTATTCATGTAAAGAAACTATTACATGCTCTATTTTCAGTTGGCTTAATTAATCCTGACACCATGGCATATTGGCGTCCTTGTTCTCTAGATTATACCTTTGATTTTTCTGATAAAATTCATTGAAGTCTGGTGAAGTTTGTCTTGCAAAGTGAAGAAAACTGACCAATCTGATTGGTATACTTATCTATTCTGATGCAACAACTCTGATCTCTAGGAGACCAGTGGTTGCAATTTGTTCTGTATGATACTGCAATCAAGAGGAGTATCCTAATTCAATCTTGGAGTTTAATTATTGCGATGCATATGACGGGTCAGGAGAGCAGGTCACCAGATAATAGTCCCAAATTTAGAAGTTATAAATATTTCAGAAAATTTGATCACTTTCATCAGCAATTTGGATTGAGGAAAAGCTAATTATCAAGAGTAAATTGATAGGATTCATGACTTGTAGCAATTCAAGTTAATGCAACACCATATTTTAACAATAGGTCAATGGCATATAGTTCAAGTTTCTCATTGTGTTTGATTATCATTATCCATAGATTCTACACTATCATTCTTAATCTATTCATGTGATTATTACTCGTGTTTGATCATATATATATATATATATATATATATATATATAGGCTCTTTGCAAGTATGCGAGTGGCACAAATCCTACTACAGGGGTAAGCAACAGAGCAAGCTTAGGCTGCGGAAACAGCAGACGAAATGCTTATGGCACACCTTCTTCTCCCTGTCAAGCGCTCCACCTCAGAAATTGCTGGGCCGCGATGGTTTTTGTGATCAAGGCACTGGTCTTTGCGAGGCGAAATAGTTCCAAGGCAAAGGGATCCCAATTTTATGAATCGGAACAACTACTTAAAAAAATAACAGAACAACAAAAGTTAAAGGGAGAGGCCATTAACATTTCCTTGCCATTAATGTTTTGAACCAATTTTGAAGAGAAATTTTCTGAATTGCACAAGGATCGATATATGGCCGTGTTCTTTACCCCCTTGTTGTTAAGCCATCAATATCTAGTCACAAAAGTTGATTTTGTGATCAAAATATGAACAAAGCAAAGAGCTGTGATAAAGTAGATGCAGGCAGTGAGACATGTACACAAAGTTAAGTAATTATGAAAGCTTTCATATTGCTGTGTTCGTATTGAGCATTTAGTGCTTTCCTAATAAAATTGTTCCTCCGTATTGTTTCCTTGCAAGGTAAGGGCAACTAACAGAAAAGAGAAAAAAGAAAACGAAAAAGAAAAAGGAATAGGCTCCTCCATGTTGAGGAAGTTATATATATATATATATAATGGCAGAAATTAAAGAACACTGGTGTAGGCTGGGAAAGCCTATCTCAATTCTCAACTCCCAAGTCAAGCATCAAGTCATTAACCAACCAACAAAGAAATCGATCGAAGTTGCTTGTTCTTCACTTTTCTAACTCTTTCCCTTTTAATTTCTAAAGTGAACCGACAAACAACAAGCCTAAGCATTTCTTGTCTCCTTTATGGTTGGCCATCAAGAATTGCCAATCAGGAAATGTGCCCTTTTAGTCTGTCAATTCTACTCCCACTTTGTCTTCCTCGAAGAGTCATGCATGCATGCCTTGTACAGGAAAAAAAACCCTACTAAATTCTCATGACAAATTCAACTTTCATGATCTCATCTTTGCTTCCAAGCCATATCGACTATTTTCCTTCTATATGTATATATCACGTACCTTCTGTCTGTGAGTTTCTACCTATCACAAACACAGAGAGAGAGAGAGAGAGAGTCAAGGCAGAGCTAATTATTGATAGCTGCTTCTTTTTTTTCTTTTTCTTTTTTCTTGTTTCATCTTTTCTATAGAAAAGAAAGATAGTTTCCATCTTTCCCACTTTTGATCTTTAGGCTACCGAATTAAAATCATCAAGTCTACAAGGTTTTCTACAAAAGTCAAAAGCATAAAACCAGGCGTGTATGTATGTCGATGGCGAGCTTTTCTAATAAGAGAAGCACTGAATGATATACTCTAAAATGTGGATCACCAACATTGTTTTTTAAAAGTAATTTTTAAAAAATAAATTAAAATAATATATTTTTAGTTTTTAAATTTTATTTTTATATCAACATATTAATTAAAATGATCTAAAAATATTAAAAAATTATTTTTTTTTAAATACTTAAAACTTACTTAAAAAACAACTTGGCTTTATTTAGAGGAAAGAACCCATTTAAATATATTAATAAAGGCCCAAATAAATTAAATCTTGTGAACAGGTTTAGATATAAAATCCACCATAATTTACTATAATTGACAAAACTTTTTTTTTTTAGTTTTAATGTAGGAGATTACACCAAAATTAATGTAGTCGTCGACACAGAAATGTCTCACGTGATAATCCATTGATGGTGGGTTGTACCTTTCACTGACTGGGGTATTATATATATAATACTCCAGTCAGTGAAAGAAATTTGGCTCCGGGAACTGTGGAGGTTTGGGATCCGGGTGGCCAAGGATGCACGCCAATAATTAATGCTGCCTCACATGGATAATATATGTTTGCTTCACATGGTTAATGATGTTGTCTGTCTAAGTCTGCAAACAGCATGTTTAATTGTAAAACCCTAATTATTCACTCACACAATCTGCATCAGTGCGCATGGTTAGCTTCTTTTGGGTTTTGCAAGGTCGAACCTTCTCTTCTCTCATATGAAATGAGAGACATTATTGTATGGAAAATACCCTTGGTTTCTTCTATCACAGGTGACGCAATGAGAACACAAAACGCTAATGAGAAAGTGCAAGCTAGCCTGCAGCATATCAAACTTAGTCAGCAAGATATTGCGCGTCCTTTCAATTTTCTTTTTCCTCCTTGAGGAGTCCTCCCATTAAGCATCTGCCTCTCTACCTCTCTCTCCATACTAGTTGTAGTTACGAGTTTATGCATGTTGAGTCCATGAGAGCACGCCCACTCATTATGTCGCTTGGGAAATTTTCATTGCTTTAAAGGGATTTTACAGCTTGACTTCAACCCAAGTAAGAGGTTGCTCCCCTGGTCAATAACTCCCGAACAAACATACTTTTCTTCTTTGTTAATTAGTCATGTTATCTATTATGAGAGGCCGAGTGATTAATATGTTCCCTCGTTCCTTGTCATCGGTATTTAAAACCCCTGGTAAGACTTTCAGCACATGTACTTCTCGCTGTCAAGTACACACAAATAAACATGATTTTTCATTAATCATCCGAATCTAAGGCCAGCTCTTGCAGCTCCTCCGTGAAGCTGAAGTTCTGGGTTCTCGATCGAATTTTGTTTGATACAGTCTCGACCTGTCAGGAAGATTCTCAGATGCATTTTGGTTCATCTTCTTGGACAGGTACGTATAATATTATAGACTAAAGGCATGGATTGGATGGTGCCTGAGCATCGAAACAAGATTAACACACACGTTATGCCGATTCTTTAACAGGTTCACACTAGCAGTTGCGTCGTCCTCGTGCACAGAGGACGGAAATTGACCAAGCTTAGTAAACTAACAGTAATTTTTCGAAGTCATGAGAAAACAGCTTGCTAGTTTCATTTTCTTTGTTTGGGTACAGATTTTTATTGCTGCTTTTTCTACTTCTTAATTATTACTGTTCCCTGAGTTTTTTTCTCTCTCTATCTTTGGTATTTGGGGGAGTACTCTATATAGGATTTTCATTGAGTTGTGCCGATTCTTTGGTTTGAGCTCGAAATTTAGGGACAATGCCATGTTTTTGCTTAGCTTAACGTGCTACTTCAGAACAATATTAGGAGGTTTTTTAGCTGAAACAAATAAAATATTGTTATTTGTAGAGAATTCAAAGTTCAAACCTAGCTATATTTAATTAGGTGAAGCAGCTTCCTTCAACATCCAGGAACTGTGAGTTAGTTTATCTTTAAGGAAAGATTGTTGTGTTGGGATAAGTTAGGTTTAATTTCTGTTGCATCATAAATAACGTTAGGATAAGCATGTTAGCATAGATTTTGAATACAAATTAAACTAACTATTCTGCTACGATACAGAAACTTATAATTTTGAATATTCAAGCAGTATTCCTATATCCTGATCATAGCAATAAAATGGTCTGGTCACACCTTAACTGCGTTAGCAAAACTATTCTTTTGCGCATGCAAGATCAACCATATCCATTTCGTTAAATACTTCACAATTATTTTCATTCACTCCTCCTGCTATATACTAACAGGGATGGAAATCTAAATTAGTGTTCTAAACGCTTTTCCTATATGATCAGATTTAGATGGTAGGTTTAGGCATCTTCCGAACAAGTATATTTAATTAGCTTCATCATTGGCCATTTATCTAATGGTAATTAGATGAGGAGGAAAAAAAATCAAAAGAAGAAGAAAAAAGACATCCACAGCAATTGTATTGGATGCCCATATTCATCATTCTTTGAGAACATGTTAACATATATATATATATATGCCCATATTCATCATTCTTTGATAACATGTTAACATATATATATATATATATATATATATATATATATATATATATATATATATATATAGTTCAAAATAATAAATGAGGCTGTGTGGGCCGTAGAGATCCAAATTGATATGCCATCCAGAAATTACAACTTTAATATATAAATGCATTTCTTTTTATAAGCACAGAGTATTGTAATAGCACCAAAACGCGAGGGGGAAGCCAATGGTGAAAAGGGAGTACAAAATACAGCTGTAGAACTAGCAGCAGACAGTAAAACAGCAACTTCATGAGGAATCTTTCCTTATGAGATAGATAACTATCATTCATGATGGATTACATTTTTTCTTATGAAAAGAAGTGAAAAACGAAACTAAAAATCTTCAAATAATTGCTGTGAAAACTGAAGGGGAGATTAAAACAGACACCTTAATGCTAGGATCGATTGAACCTACAGAGATTATCCAAATAGAAAATGACCATTATAATCACAACCCTTCAAATGCAAATTGAAGAAAAGATACATCCGACATTCAATAGCTGAGTGAATTCCAACAAATCTCAACTATACAGTCCACCTGAAGGTACTAGCTTATTTTTTCTTGGCATTTGTTCTCTAACTAGTAACCTAGGATTCATCGGTATGGACACAGAAAGTCCATACCTACGACAATACCATTTCAGTTTTATTATGTACAGAAACTTGGAACATACCCTTTTTCCATAATAAGTGCAGTTCCTATAATTAGTATGCATCTTCTAGTAATTAATCATTATTATATGCGTTCACTTCCATAGATCAATTTGGCAACTTGACGTAGACGTCGAGGCATATTGCTGTGCAATTTCTGACCTTTTGGATTCGTTGGCAAGCATGTTCATCTGCTCGGCTGCATTAAAGGTGGCTGTACTGAAGTTATTGGTTCCCTTGGAGGCATCCTCATGGCTTAACTGGGAAGCAACAAATTTGTCAAGGACTCGCCAATCAGTCACTTGGTCTACAGCTTGCTCACTATTATTGTTAATGTGAAGTGAGTTTAAATTTTGTTGATGGCATTGCTGCATTTTTTCTTCTTGTGTAAGGGTAGATGACTGCAAGGTGTTCCCATTGGTCCTGTCAAAACCATATGCAATAACTGAATTACAACTCGCAGTTGCTGCTGATTGTGGAACTTTTGGGCTTTCTAATTGAGGAAGCTGGAGGAAAGGGTCATGAGGCATATTGTATTGCAACTCAAGTTCTTGCTTGCAATGATAGTGATGATGGTATGGTGCGTAAGGTTGAGATATTCGCCTTGGAGAATCAATTTCTGGCATGAATGAAACCTGGTCATCATACCAACATGGTGAGTCATAGTCACCAACTTTTCTCATTGTCGGCATTCGCTTCTTGAACACCCTACAGACAACCCATCCTTCTTCCTGTTGCAGTTACAAGAATCTCATATTAGGCAATTTAACTTTAGAATTACTACTACTAATTTTTAAAGGCAGCCCAAATAATTGTAGAACAACAATACTAGCTAAAAACTGCAGCAGGCTCAATTTAAATTAAGTTTGATTTCGTGTCTGACTTCTTCTCAGGTTGAAGGGCTGGAACTGTCAATTATTCTACTCGATACAGAATCTGAAGTTCTGTACAGGGTCTTTGTATCTAATTCATGTGCCAAAAATCTCCCCACCACACACCTCAATTTTAAGTACTACAGCTAGCATCTATCCTATACATTCTACAGTTTACATCATTAGTACATAAGAATTAGAACCATCATAATTAATTAGTAATTGGAAATTAAAAAAATAACGATTATATATGCATAATCGAGATCCCAAGTTATCACTTAATTTCTTTAGGCATGCCTTTTGGCAATCAAACTAGTGCTAAATAGAAAGAACGAGCTCTCCAGTGTGCCCCTTTCAGTATGCATACAGAGTTCTTCCCAAGTCAATATATATGGTGGACAACAAGGATAAAATAGCATAGCACATTGGCCTATATGAAGAATTTTGTTAAGTAGCAAAAATTAAAAATAACTTGCCTGGGGGATTCCATTTTCATTTGTTTCTAGTCGATATTCATGCATGATCCAATCTGACTTTTGTCCATTTGGAGCTCGTCCTTTGTAAAACACTAGGGTTTTTCTCATGCCAACCAAGCTATGCCTAGAGTAGATAGCCTTGTCTCTTCCAGTAGCTTTCCAAAACCCGGCTTTTGTCGCTCTATTAGTGCGAGTTCCAGTAGGATACTTCTTATCTTTATGGCTGAAGAAGTACCATTCATTTTGATCTTCAGTCCCGAGTTTGCACAATTCTATTCAAACAAATAACAAGAATAATTAAATTAAAATACTACCATGAACTAGCGACCTTTTCATTTCCAATTAAGTGTCATTAGCAAAGTATAGTTGCGAATATTAATTAATGTACTACGTACCTTGAAGATCCCATGGTTCAATTTTATAGAGATCAACATCCTTAATGACATCGAGGTCAATTCTTTTTGAAGCGACTTTTTTCCTAAGATAGTAATCAACAAGTTCTTCATCTGTTGGATGGAATCTAAAGCCCGGGGGGACATGCGAGAAGGTATTCATCTCCTCCGAGAACTGAAGATTTAAACTGCATTAAAATGTAGCTATATCAACCCATATGCAAGTAAAAGGATGCGCAGAGATTATATTGAATGTGAATCCACACTTACGCACATAAAATATTGTGATCAAATTTCAAAATCTAATTAGACATGCGAGTACTAGCAGTGAAAGAACATTGTAGAGTTCATATATCAACCACCGGAT
>Ga0325403_1004420_pt1 | contig 13067 bp, 6 predicted proteins | sample PopdelMetagenome_19_FD_205665 | JGI IMG/M metagenome (GOLD analysis project Ga0325403, IMG submission 205665) | Populus deltoides microbial communities from Bellville, Georgia, United States - Xylem-PdKOR-R4 | ecosystem: Host-associated > Plants > Phyllosphere > Stem > Wood/Secondary xylem...
ATATGATGGTTAACTATAACCTCTTTAATTCAGGATCTATTTGACATTTATTCTCCTAACATAACTAAATAAATAAAATTGGATTCTTAGACAAAAGACTAGACAGAGCGCTAGCAACTCCTATTTGACATTTATTTTTCAAGAAAGTATTTGTTGAGAATTTGCGTAGGCTGTAATCAAACCATAATCCTATCCTTTTGCGGTATGGGGGTCTTCCTCTGAATATTAGGAAAAGGCCTTTTATATTTAAAGCTATATAGGTTAAGCATCTAGATTTTCACATAGTTGTATCTGGGGTATGAAAAGATGGTAATCACAATGTGGAGAGGGCTTACAATATATTTAGAAGGATGCTCTTAGGTTTTACAAGAATACATTTTGTAAATAATTTAGAAAGAAAAGATGTATTGAAGCTAAGTTAGATGGTGTTTAGTAAAGACTTGAAGTGGGTGTTTCACACTCTCTAGTTATTCTAAAAAGGGACTTAAAAAAGAATAAAATGACATTCTTTATCTAGAAGAGCTTTTCTAGTTCCAGAAAATTAGGGAGAGATGGGTAAAATTCAAAAAGCACAATACCGGTTTCTTCCACACTCAAACTATGATCAGAAGGAGGCGCAGCTCCATTAATAAATTATTTATCTCTAGTGATAATTGGTGTATTGATGATAAGTTGCTTTAGGAGAAGGCCTTTATTTTCTACAAGTCTCTATTTTACTCGAATGAATAAGTAAAACCTAAATCACTTATTCTTTAAAACACTCACAGGGTGTCTCAAACAGGTGTGACTGGCTTATTAAAACCTATCACGAATGATAAGGTGTTTATAACAATAATTGCCATGAATTCTTTTAAATCGCTAGGTGTGGAAGGCTTCCAACCTTTCTTCTTCAAAAGATATTGAGCTATTGTTAGAGATGATGTTTGCAACCTTTTTAGCAATGCCTACACAAACTGCTATTTTAACCAAAGATAGGCAGAGACTCTTCTAATTTTGATTCTAAAGGAAGATAAACCTTTATATTTAAAAACAGTTATGCCCTACAAGTCTCTACAATGTAGTGTACAAATTCATTACAAAGACTTTGGTTAACAGATTATGCCCTTTTTCTAGACAAGTTAATTAGTCCTCTTCAAAGCAATATGTCCCAAATAGATGCACCACAAGCAATGTTATGGTGGGCCAGGAAGTTATGTAGCATATGCACAAGTCTAAGAGTAAATAAGGGTTCTTAGTAACTAAAATAGACCTTAAGAAGGCTTATATATGATATAGTTAGTTAGGATTTCTTGTAGGCTACTTTGGAAAATTTTAGCTTCCCTAACAAGACTAACTCATATTGTTTTATGTATATTCCTCCTTTTTATACCTAACAGGGACCTGTGACAAGGAGGCATTCTCTCTCTTTATCTCTTTGTTTTGTACATGAAGAAGCTTTCCAATTTAATTTTTCATAAAATTGTAGATAAAACATGGAAGCCAGTGCAACTATTTTATGGTGGCCTGGGTATCTTATATCTTTTCTTTGCTGACAATAATTTGTTTTTTATAAAGGCAAAGAATTCTCAGATTAGTCTCATATCTAATATCTTATCTAATTTTTGCAAAGAATCTGGACTAAAAGTGAACTTTGAGAAGTCTAGGATTATGTATTCTAAATCTATATGCAGAACAAGGAAGAGCATATTTAGTCAATTATCTATTATTTGTTTTGCGAGTGACTTGGGTCAGTACTGGGGTTTCCTTTTAATTAAAAGAAGAGTTAAGAATGACCATTTTAATTTTGTTTGGGAGAAAATTAGCAAGAGTTTTTCTTTTTAGAAGAGTAGGCTCGTGAACAAGATGAGAAGATTAACTATAGCCAACTCAGTGATGTTTGTTATACTTATTTATCCCATGCAATGTTTTTGGCTTCCAAAATGTATTTGCTCAAATGTTGACAGATTGTTAAAGAGCCTTATTTGGCAGAATAAAAGTCTTAATCATGACTTTCACCTAGTAAAGTGGGACTTTATTACTTGCCCTAAAAGGTTTGGGGTTAGGGAGATGAGATCCTCTAACGTAGATCTTTTGGATAAATAGGCATGACACATGTTTAACAGTCTAAATAAGTTTTAGGTTGGTCTCTTAAAGTACAAATATCATTTAATAAAGATCCGTTTAGTATGACTAGGGCTCTAGTGTCAGCTTCACCAACTTGGTGTGCCATCGTTAAAACTTTTCTTCAATTGAATAAGGGGTTCATAATTAGACTTGGGAAATGAGACCTATCTTTATAGTTTGACCTTTGGTTGGTGGAGGGGCCTTTATACTCTCTCGTGGATGTTATTAATATTATTGATGTGGACTTATAGGTTAGAGACTTGTGGATAAATGGTTACTAGAATTTTTCTAGAATGGCTACTGTGATTTTTGATGTTTTAAAATCTATGATTATAGTTGTTCTCTTCTCTATCATTTCTCCTTTTGATGACTATGTAACCTAGGATACTAGTCCCACGAGATGTTATAGTTTTAAATTAGCCTATTTATGGCTGCTTTAACATCTCAGGGGGTTCGTAAATGGTCAGGGTTGACAATGGATGTGGAAGCTACCTTGCCCTGAGAAAGTAAAATTTTATATTTAGCTCATTCTTCATGATTCTCTCCCTATTAATCTTTCTAGATTTCACGAGAAAGTTTTTAATACTACAAAATGTTGAAGCTGCAATCATGATGTGAAGGACATAATACATTGCCTTTATGATTGTTGTGTTACCAAGGGGTCTGGATTAAACCTGGTTTTAATCTTGTAAATGGTTTTTGGGTTAGTGATGCAAAACATTGGTTGACTTTATGTGATATCTCACATCGGAAGCTAGTGTCTAGAGTCATGGCCTTATTAGTAGTGCTGATTACTAATATGTCATACGCGTTGTGGGGCGTCAGGCTTAGAAGTGGGCTCGTGTCACCAAGAACAAAACTGTGAGAACGGTAAGGCCCAAAGCGGACAATATATGGCGTGTTAGGCTGGGCTATTACACTTTTTTTTGCCACAAATAGGAGATCCTCATTATTCTTAGCTATTATCTGGTGGTTATGGGGCCATTACAACAGTGTAGCTTATAATGATCACTACTTGGGAGAAGTTTGACTGATAAGGAAGATCTGTGATCTTAAGGTGGATTGTAATAAGTTTTTTTTTTTTGTAATGACAAGGGTCCTAAAGCTCCAATGATGGTATCTTGGTAGCAACCTAATGAGGGCTTCATCAAACTTAATGTTAATGAGAGCTTTTTTGGCAGCCCAGGATGTATAAATTTTGGTGGCCTGATTAGAAATAATAATGGTTCTTGGCTAGTTGGTTTATTTGGTTATGCTGGTGTGGGATCTAATCTCTTTCTTAAGCTACTAACTATTAAGTTTGGATTGTAGCTTGCTTGGGATAGGGGTCTTACTAAGGTCATTTGTGATTTGAATTCTATGGATTCTCTCAGACTTATACAGGAGGATTCCATAGGCCTCCATAAATTTAGTGCTATCATTACAGAGATCAAAGACTTTTTATCAAGATTTTGAGAGACAAGTATCTAACATACTTTAAAGGAAGATAACTCATATACAAATTACTTAGCTACACTGGCTATTAAGGGAGAGAAACGTTTTCAAATTTAAAAAAATTCACTTTCTGAGATGAAGAATTTGCTCCAGACTGATATGATGGGTATATCCCATTTTATTATATGTGTGTGTGTGTGTAAAAGATGCATATTTATAAAAGTACACTTAATATTTTTTATGTAAAAAAACATGTCAAAAAAGAGTACATGTTTAATTTTTTTTTGTTGGAAAAAAATATTTGACCTCCTATTAATTATTGATCTTAGATATCATCTATCTTTAATCAAACCCATAAGCCAAACACAAGCAAAGAGCAATTACAAAGGGGTTTGGCCTTTCTTCTATACTTGAGAGTGGAGAACACCTAAGTTTGATCATGACCAAACTTTCAGTTGGCATAAAAGACTATCTATCAATCAATCAATTCAAAGGCCATCATCCATCGGTCATCCTAGAAGTCATTCGCGTTTAAAATAATGAAGGTTATCCATCTCTTCGAAAGAAGAGTTCATTCAGAGCTCATGACACAAACTAAATCACCTTATTTAAAATATGAATCATACTCAATTTTAATCATTTATTTAGTGTTAGGTTATACCATTATTATTACAACCATAACAGAAGAATCGTTACAAATTCATAGATTTGCAGGCATGAGATAGCCCATCTACCTCTCTTCTATTACCACTGGTCATCGAAAAGCTCCTTCCAAAATTATATGATGCAAGCTTAAGAACACGTTTCACATGATCTGGAGCATATAAATACCCTTTTAAAGCTCACTAAAAAGGGATTCCAACACTAGGATAACTCTATTCTTATAGTTATTTTTACCCTCTTGATCAAGGATAGAACATCCTCGTTCAGCAAGAAAGTTATCAGAGAACTGAGTATAGGATATTCTTATTCTGCAAGTGACTTCAAAGATATATTCTTGTACATCATTACTACTAACCTTTGTGTTATTTCCCTTGTACCGTGGCAAATTTATCACTTGGTCATATTTGCAAATGTCACATGGGATTAAAAGGAATGAAAACAAATGAGACAATTTCTCGCTTTAAAATACAACTTCAAGGCATCGATCTGCCCCTCCAATGGAAAGTGCTTTGAACAATCTTCAACGAGACACCTAGAGCATCAAGCTTTCTTATTATTCGACCATGGTAGCATGGGGAACCATAGGAAGTAACCACAGTAAACACCTCCTTGTAAGTCGAAATAAACTATGATGCTAGTTTATGAAGGAGCTACTTACGTTCCAGAAGAAGATGTATGCCCATTCGTGTTTGTTTTGATAGGGATAACACTACCAAAGGCGGAGGCTTATGTGCGGCCAGCTCTTCAGGAGCTAGAACATTAGGCCTTCCGTGTGGAGGAGATGAATAATTGATATCACTACAAGTCGATCTCTGTCTATATTATATATATATATATATATATATATATATATATAAAAGTAAAGAAGTCAATATTTTAAATTAGTGAACATAAAATCTCAATACACAATATTAATTAAATAAAAAATATCTAACTTATTATTTCAAATATATTAAGTTAATGGTATTAAAGATTAAGGTGAGTAATTTATTATATTTTATTTACTAGCAATCCAATAAAATATAAAAACGGTTAAATCACTGTTAAACATAACTCCAGCCATTTTCTATTCTCCTTCTCAAATATATATATATATATATATATATATATATATATATATATATATATATCTTAAATAATAATTAAATATTATCTAAATCGATTATATCCATTTTCGCATAGAATTAAGACTTACATCCTTAATTAGCCCTAGTGAATATCTTAAAATTTAAAATTAGAGATGTTAAATTAGAGACATGTTAATTAGAAGATATTTTAACTGGTAAGAGTAGAGGAGATTGTTACGATATTTATTCATCAACTCAATTGAAATTATGCATCCATGATTGGAGAATTTAATCCAACAATCAAATTATTTAGTTAAGAAACAATGAAAAGGAGACAAATCAGGAAAGATCATGAATTGAAAACGATAAAAGATAATTAGAGATATTTCACTTTTTTTTACATAGTATTTAAGAGTGTTCTAACTATTAATTTTTAAAATATTTTTTATTCAGGAATTTATTAAAATAATATTTTAATTTAATTTTAAAAAATTATTTTTGATATTAATATATTAAAATGATATGAAAACATCTAAAAAAATAATTTAAAATAAAAAAATAAAATTTTTTTAAAACATTGGGACTTAGTTATACATCCATGGTGCTAAACAAAGAAAACACCTCATTTCTACTTCCAATCCTGTCTCTCCAAACAAACTTACCTTTGAAGAGTGATTTGGGATATTCAAACAATTTAAGCGGCCTATTTGACATTTTGGGGTGTTTTGATATGAAAAAAATTAGTTTAAGGTTCGACTCATTAAAATATAACTTGTGATTTTTTTATAGAAAGAATTTGTTTATTTTCATTGAAATACCTAAAACAGAAAAGTATGTTAAAATGAAAAAAAATTACAAGCAATTAATTCTTTAATTTATTTTATTAATCAAAAGAAAAAGGAGAGGAAATCGATAATATCTAAGCGGTAATACAAAAAAAAAAAAAAACCCTCAAAATAGAATTCAAATGAAGGGAATAAAAACAAAAGGTAGAAAAAGGAAGGATCTCTTTTCTCCTATATATCTCTATCCACATAGTAGCTCGAAGCAGCAGCAGCAACGGCGGGGCGGCAGCAAACAGGGGAAAGCGAAACGGAAAAGAAAAGAAATGGAGCAGCAGCAGGGTAAACAAGGAGTGACGGTGGCCAAACTGTTTCCCAATCAAGACCCAATTAAGTTCGTTCAGTTTAAGTTCAAGGAATTGGAGGATGGCTTCAAGTCTTGGTTGTCCAAGCAATCTTTGCCTGTCGAGGCCGCCGTTGTCACTGCCACCGGCGGTGTTCAGGGCGCTGCCATCGGAGCCATCATGGGTACCCTCACCCCTGACATCTCTTCCTCTATGCCAACTCCCCCTCCTCAGGCCTCTCTCAACCCTCAAGCCATGGCCTCTCTCAAGCAAGCCCAAGTAATCTCTTTCTGTTAGTATTACTGCAAAAAGGGTTCAACTTTTTATTTTTATTTTTACATTTGAATGGCTCTGCTTTGAAATTGGAGAAGATCAATTACCCGAAATGAATAACGTGAAGAGATTTTGATTTGCCTAACTGATAATCTTTTTTCCTCAGATAACATAGAACTAGCTAGTTTCTTCATCTAGTTACAAGGAGAATACTATGAAAGTTTATGAGTTATATAAAATAGAGTTTTACTCCTAGCTGTATCAGACTTAAATTGTCCGAACGCTCTCCTCAACATGATTGCAGAGCGGCTTATAATATTTGCTTTATCCCCCCCCCCCCTCTATTTGTTATAATGTTCTATGAGCTTGGAAATTGGAATACTAGGTTGACGAGGATCCCTTTGCATAATCCACCAAGTAGTTTTTGCTCCTAATATCGAAAAAGGGTGAATCTTTGCTTGATCCAGATGAGTTCTATGTCTCACATGCCTTTTTCTTGAAACGCGGTTAAGTATTCCAGGGGAGAATGTAGTGGAGAGGAAAAAAAAATCCTTCAGAATTGGTTTATCATTGGATTTGTGTTTGGAGTCAATGTACAGAACTAGATTGATTCTGAACCCTTCACAATGGCCTGAATTAATTGTGGCTGCTGGATCCATTAAGAGATTTTGCTAATGTTTAACAAACGATATGCTTCATGTACAGGCTTTAGCTGGTGGACCCTTAATACAAGCACGCAATTTTGCTGTAATGACTGGAACCAATGCCGGCATAGCTTGTATCATGAAGAGATTGCGCGGAAAGGAGGATGTCCAATCTAGGTAACTTTTACTACATCCCTTTTCCTGTACATATGTTCTTCCTTTGCAAGCAATAATCTTTGTTCACTCCTTTGTGTTCCCCTTAATGGGATGATTGACTTCATAAAATGTTGTTTTACTGGATTTTCATTTAGCATATTATGGTGTCTTTCTCTAGATAATTGAATCCCAAGTGCTACAAATGTATGAACTAAGTGGTCATAGATATTAGTTGCCAATGATTTTCATCTATTTATCATATGCTTGTAATGGAATCTATTTTAAAAGGGAAGAGTTTGGGGCTTGAGTCCTATCATTGTATCAAAAGAAAAGATGTAGGAGTAGTATAGATGAATTAGAAAGGCCTGATTTAACCTTTCCATTGATGCTCTATCATTATCTGTCATAGACTAAACTTGTCCTCCCATTCCACGGTCAGTATAGATCTTACTGAGGAAAATTAGGTTTAAATGGTAAACAAATTCATAGAATTTCAAAATCAGTCATAAGAAATGGGATAATTTTGTGGAAGGATGCCGTGTATGGCTGGAGATTTTATCAAATAATAATTCACTGCTCTTAAAAAAAAAAGTTCAGGAGCTAAGTGTAGCTTGACCCAAAGTTCAGGGTAATTTTGAGTACGTTAGCCTTAGTTGCCACGCACATATTAAATCTTATTAATTTATCATTGCAGCATGGTTGCAGCTTTTGGTTCCGGTGCCATGTTTTCGTTGGTGAGTGGCATGGGTGGCCCAAATCTTGCCACTAATGCAATCACTTCTGGACTTTTCTTTGCATTAGTTCAGGGTGGACTTTTCAAGGTAAAGTTTTAAGGCAAGATACTTCTTTTTTTTTTCTACAGACTCACATGCTACAGTAGGTTTATATTTTTGCCCATGCAAGCGGTGAGTATGGATCAATAAAGCATTTCTATTTGGAGGCAATTTCATATTAGTCCTACCAAAAACATTCCTTGCATTCATATACAGAGGCAACCAGTTTTGCAGTCTCGTTTCTAGTATGAGATCATTCTCATATTGTTCCTTTGGTCTTATTCTTGCCAATGCTGAGATAAACTTTCATGTGGTTATTTAGTTGGGGGAGAAGTTATCTAAACCACCAGTTGAAGATTTGTGCTATGCCAGAACAAAATCCATGCTAAATAATCTTGGTCTCCAGAATTATGAAAAGAATTTCAAGAAAGGGTTGTTGACAGATAACACTTTGCCTTTGCTGACCGACAGGCAAGTTTTTAGATGATCTAGTTTTCATTCATCTTGTGTATGATTAGTTAGCGTTTGTGTTTTATCAATATTTATCAATGTATATATCATTATTTCCTTAAAGAGGATTTTTGGTGATCATTATGTGTTTGGTTTTCCAGTGCTCTTAGAGATGTAAGAATCCCTCCTGGACCAAGACTTCTCATTCTTGATCACCTTCGAAGGTCTGGTTCGTACTCTAAGCACGACACACTATTACTTTTGGTCATTGAATTTTATCTGATTTCTGAACATGTTGTGTCTAGGGACCCGGAGCTGAGAGAGAAGACATGCAAGCCATGATCAATAATGTTTTTTTTAAAAAAAAAAAGATTTAGCCATGAGAGATCACTTTGTTTTTGATACAGCAGAGGTTAGGGGGAGTAGTTTTTGAGTCTTTAATAAGATAAGCTCTCTGTTGTGAACTATTCTTCAATGTCTATTGCTATTCTATTCTGTAAGGAACTTCGATATCATGCTAAAGCTTTTTAAATTTTGGTAGATTGGTTTGGATTGCTGCGGAGCCTTGAATTGAATGATATCGCGCACAGCTTGTATAGTGAATGCGGTAGTGGTGTCTAATCTGGTGTGATATATGATTGGAGCAATTGTCTGGTAGCAAGGGCACCATGGTTTGCTTTTTGAGTTTTGGGAAGTTGTCATGACCAAGGTCGTATTCAAACTCTTGGAAATGCACGTCGGCATCTCATGATGCATCCTGCCTAACCTTGTTCTTCGAATCATTGTTCCAAGCAGTGCCAACACTCTTTTCAATTTTTCGTTTGAAAAACAAAAAATTGGATGGGGTTTTTTAATCCTTTTATATCATCTCCTCGGGAGTGTTAAACAATGGCCAATTAATTTAATTTCAATCTTCATCACCTTACGACTATGCTCTTGTTAAACCTCGTTATCAACAAAGAAAAAAAATAAACAAAAATGTCAGAAGCAGCTGAAGTTCTACCCTCTCGATCTTACTGGTAAACATCCTCTTGTAAAATGTACGCAGACAGTTAAAACTTAAAACTCTAGCTTCCTAGGTGAAGACAGTAAACTAACTTGTTCAGCGTCCCCTGTCTCTGTGAAATCTGTCAGTTTTTGTCGCTAACATTAGACAGGTTAGTTAATCCTTTTACATATTTCCCAAAAAGGTAACATCTCAGATTACATTGATTAATTATGCCAAAGAAAAGCTTATGTATGATCCATTGACTAACCACCCAAAAACAAATTCATAATAATAGGGGTAGAGAAAATTCACATCCAGTAGAACAATGAAATGAAATGAAGAGAAGAAAATAAAAATATTGTACAGAATTCTCGACTCTCCTAGAGAAAAAAAGGGAGAGGGAGAGAATCATCATAACTAAAGCGAGAGACCTAATTATCAACAGATCAATCACCCACGAAGGTGAAAGCAACATCTCTAACTGCTCCCAAATACATATGCGGGCAGAGAGAGCCAAAAAAGACAGGAAATTAAAAGGGTTGATGATGATGATGTTAATTGGTGACTGGATGAAGATGGAGAAGGTTGTGGGCTTGGGAGAGTTCGTTCATGAGAGAGAGAATGCGGGCATGGCTGTCACGGGCATGATTGACAGCCTCAGCCTCCAGCTCACCCAGCTGGGAGCACAGCCTCTCCTCGGCCTCCTCTGCCACTTGGAGCCTCACCCATGCCCTTTGTAGCTCTGATTTCATCTTTTCCTCCCTCTGCTTGCTTTCTTTGAGGGCTTTCTCCAGCTCCTCATTTCTCTTCTTTAGCACCATCTCCTCTCCATCCTTGACCGTCCCCATTAGGGCCATTACCACTATTTACTATTTGATTATTCTCTTTCTTCGTAGCTGCAAGAATTCTTTTTCCTGGCTACAAGAACAGCCACTCAAATTTTAACACCCTTCATTTATGGGTAGCATTCTCCTCTTTCTGTTTTTATAGGCTGAATCAGATGTGTCCAGGTTCACTGTATCTTATTTCCCATCTTCAAAAGATTAGTCCTTGTAGTTTACCATTTTGTTTCCCCTGTATAATTAATTAGCCCGCGGTATGAGATAATAAGTTGATTTAAAGTGATTTGATCAATTTTAAGAGTTTAAAAATAATTTAAATGATTAATAAAAATATAGTTTAATTAAAAAAATTTTAAGATGATATTATTTTAAAAAAATATTAAAATGACAACATATTAAATTGATTTGAGTTAATCTATTAAATCTACAACTTAGATTATGAGATCATGATAACTTTATATAAAATGCATCAAAATAAATTATAATGTCTAATTTCTAATAAAATCAGTGTTGAATAATAAAATTAAAAAAATAATTAAGAAAAACTATTTGAGTCAACTCAAATTAACTTGCTAAATCCACAACCCGAGTCATAAGATCAAATAACCTCGTAAAAAGTAAATAAAAAAATTATGCAGCTCAGTTTCCAATCAACCCAATATTAAAGGATGAGATTAAAAAAAAATAATTAACAAGGGTTAAGTTGTCAAACTTATAACTCAAAACATGAGATTGAAATGACCATATGAAAAGCAAATAAAAAAACAACTCAAGTTAACTCGGATTAACTTATAAAACTTGTAACCTAGGTCACAAGACTAAGATAACATAATAGAAAGCAAATCCAAACAAATTATAAAATTCAATTCTCAATCAGTTTATTATTGAATAATAAAATAAAAAAAACATTTCAATAAAAAATAGAGATACAGTAAAACAACACAAGTCAAACTAAGTTAACTTGCTAAACTTGATATTCAAGTAATGAGACCGAGATAACCTCTTAGAAAATAAACTAAAATAAGCATAAAATCTTATTTTTTAAAAAAATTAAATCAATCAAGTTAATTCATTAAACTCATAACACAAATTATAAAATCACAATAATCATATAAAAAACAAATCACAGTACATTACAAAACCTAATATCTAATAAATTAATGTTAAAGTAGCATATCTTTTAGTTTTTGTTAATTAATAAGGTGTGCTTGCCTGCCTATGTGGTTCGATTTTACTTTATCTTTTCATGAATAAAATTATCTAGTCCCTATAATTTTAAATATAAAATAACTTAGTCCCTTTATCGAATATGATTGTTCATTCATTAAGTAGTCCCGAGAAATGGTTAGAATATCCCAGGTTTCTTTCAATTAACATACACAAAATATTTTGAAAATAAAAAAAATGATTAAGTGAATGACAATTCAACATCTTATTAGCTTACACTTAATAGAGCGAGAGTTCATTTGTCATGGCTTATAAAAAAAATAATTTTAAATTTTAAATTACCGTTTAAAACGAGTTAACTTAAAAATATGTTTGACATTAAATAATTTAATTTAAATGCATGTTCCAAACAATTTTTGTTAGAATTTATATATTGAAATTTAACATTTTTTAACTTCCACAAGATTTTGACTCGAAATTGTAATAAAAAAATTTTGGAGCAAAAAATTATTTATAACTAAAAAAATCAACACTTTGTTTTGAATCAAAATTTGAAAGTAATTTAATTCAATTTAGAAAAGACACAACAAACATCACTTAAGCGCTGTGTGTGTGTGTGTGTGTGTATATATAGGGATGTAATGTGAAGTAATTTAAATCAAAGAGACTAACTAATTATTTTCTAAAGATACAAGGACTAAACAATGATTTATTCTTTTATAGGGATTGAGTTTCGTTTTTTGCGAGGAAAAAAAAAACATCGCTTGTCCTGTCGTTTCAAAAAACCAAGGGCCGTTTCCTCTCTTCTGCGGGCTCCGGAGTCCGGATCCACTTTATTTTATTTTTAAGAAAAAAGAGAAGTGTTCGTCCCATATTAATTTTTTATCCGAGAAATAGCCCCGTGCTATCTGTGGTCATGTTATTGTTGGGCCGCATGCGGATCTTCGAGGTATCTTTGTATCCACCTAGCAACTTTTATGGTTTTGATTAAAATATAATCAAAATGATTATTGCAAATTATGGTTTTGATTTTTATGAGAAATAATTTTGATCTTGATATATTTTTTATTTTTTTCTGTGACAAGATTTGTCTTTAATTTTAACAAAGAAATATATTTTTTTAATTTTATATTAGAAAATGGAGACTAGAGAATAATAATAATAAAAAACTTGAAAACAGAAAAGAGAAGAACACTTTTAATGTGAGATCCACGTTCCTAGCGATGCAGAAAGAACCAGTGACCCTTTCCTGGATGGCGACATGATCTCGATTTTAAGACTTTTAAGAAAGTAATCGGAGACGATGGGTAACGAATTCATATATACATGTATTGCGACAGTTGAGCTACTGTAGGCAAATAGGAGGTGGAGGTGGAGGTGG
>Ga0325403_1004421_pt1 | contig 13066 bp, 15 predicted proteins | sample PopdelMetagenome_19_FD_205665 | JGI IMG/M metagenome (GOLD analysis project Ga0325403, IMG submission 205665) | Populus deltoides microbial communities from Bellville, Georgia, United States - Xylem-PdKOR-R4 | ecosystem: Host-associated > Plants > Phyllosphere > Stem > Wood/Secondary xylem...
TTTAGGATTCAATTGTTTTGTAGTCATTTAAAATTTAGTACGAATCAAGCGCACCATGTATGATCAATTGCCTAATATTTTATCCCCGATCAAAATTTAAAAATAAAATAATTTTAAAACATGTTTTTTATTTATTTATAAAAAGTGATAGACATGTTTGCAAAGTGATAACTCGGGTCAACACGTCAAACTCGTAAACTGGATAATGGACTCTATTGGGATTAATAACTTGTTTTTTTTTTCTAAACTATTGTTTATTTAATTATATGATAACAAAAATGAACGATCGCAAAATTGAGCGTCAAACCAATACTGAGATTTTTTTTAAAGACTATGATAACCTTATAAGAAGTAAAACGAAACAAATTATAAAACTTGATTCTCAATCAGTCCAATATTAGAAGATGAAATAAAAAATAAATTTATAAAAAAAAAATAAACTCGTCATACCCGTCAACAGGTCCATATAGATTTTCTAAAATTTAATAACATGTTTTTTTTCAAAATATTTTTTTAACTATATAATAAAAAAGAAAAATTTATGAGGAGATGTTTGTAAAAGGGGAACCTAAAACAAAATATTATAAAGATGTCATACAAAAGGATTGTCCCCTATTTTGTCAAGTTTGGTCAACTTAATGCAAACCAATGTTTCTAAGTATATTAGACTATTGCGTAAAAATGGTTAGTTTATCATAACTAGATTGTAGCTGTGCAAGAAAGGGAAGGCAGGTGGTCTCGTAACTAGACTTTTATCATTAATCATTGGATCAATGATTTCATGTTTGGTATTAAATCGCAGCGTTTAGATCAAATTTCTGGGTCGCTAATTTAGCCGATTCTACTACAGGATTCAATTGCCAGAAATGGAGGTACTGTAGATTTGGACAGAAAGCAGCTGGCAGATTCCTGAAAATGCTTCAACAATTAAAAGGACTGGGAATTTCTTGGCAGATTATTAGAGCCATATACCAACGACAGTCAAGTGCAGTATCGAGTAGCAGACGAGATCTTGAGCATCATTTGAAGAGAGCACTGTCACTGTTTCTGCAGCACATTTTCATTCCCTTTTCCCTTTAACCATCTGTTGGTGTTCCTCTGTAATCACTGAGCTGTTGAATTTTCCATGGCTATGCTGCTCGTACCATTCTCTACTCTGTGCAGGACAAACAAGTCACTTGCGTTAAGAAAGGGCAAAGTTAGTGGGGGGCAATATGATAGGTCTCTGCTGTTATTCTTTGATCAGATTGCAGCAAGAAAATGAAAAATCCTAAGGAGCCACCAAAGGCAATGTTAAAAGGGCTGCATAATACCAGAAATCTATTTTTATTTAATTATATAATAATAAAAATAAATATTTTTAAGAATTCCAACCATTTAGTTAAAATTATAGTTAAAAAAATATTTTTTAAATGAAAACCTAATACAATTAAATAAACATTCCTAAAAATTTATCATTCAACAATAGATTTATTAGGTATTAAGTTTTATATTTTTTTTAATTTATTTTTTATAAAGTTAATCTAGTTTTGTGACTTGGATCGTCGATTTAATGAGTGAACTCGGTTGACTAATTTTTTTTTAATTGATTTTGTTTCCTCAAATAAAAACACATTTTAACCGCCGTTAAAAACTTAAAATCAAATCAAATTTAGAAAGTTTTTTCTAAGACCTAAATTATTTTTCCCACAACATTGAATGTGAAAATCACATTTATTGATTTCCTCTCTTGAATTCAAATTTATATTCTCAGACAGACTAGATAATTCTGAGGACATTTTGTCCTACTTCCATCCGTAAAGGAAATGCTTTCCCTCTCTTTTCACATCTATCCTCTTGTATTTTTCTTCTACTTTCAACAACACGCTCGTTGTGACATAGAAATTATTCATGCAAGAGAAAAAAGGTGTGTGCGGGGGGGTTAGGTTTCTAAAGTTGAAATGATCTCAGTTGGCTCTGGCTTCTTTCCTGCCAAGATTCTCTCCATCCTTTCGAGTCTTGTACACACCATCCAGTAAAAGAGTACTTAATTTATATTGTTTCCTTACTTAATCTTGCAATTTTAGTGCCATGATGACCCTCCAATGATGTTAATTCCCTTTTTATTGAATGCTTATATCAGCACCGCTAGCAAATTAAACAAAGAGATAGCATAATTCAAGAGGGTGTGAACTCTTGACAATGCTGGAAATGGTAGGAAACATGCCATTCTCTGCTAATAATCATGTTAGCATAGAGCATCATCATCTATAGTTTATGTACAAATTGAAGCAAATACTGTTAATGGCTCGCGCTTGGTTATCTAGCAATTAGCTAGGTAGGCTGGAAGTGCTCCAGTAAGTTTAAAATTCTTGTTTTTCCAATTTATCTCCTCACTGCTTTCATCTTTCAAACAAAACAACCTGCATGCAGATAAAGAACAATCTGTTCGATAGAATTGGCAGATCATTGTCAATCATCTATTCTATTTTCATGCTTGCCAGCTCCACTGTATCTGCCATTCATTATGTTGTTTTCATGTTGAGGCCATCCAACTTGAATGCACTATATAGAGAGGGCCTTCCGCCAATTGGGGGGGGGGGGTTGGGGTTGTGGTGGGGGGGTTCACTTGAAGTCCTTTTATTCCCTGATAACAAGATCAAGAACTGATTTGACTATAACGAAAATGAACAGATAAAACAAACCATTCAGGCAAGGAGCTGCCCTACTTTTTTCACTCTATAATCATTGTTCATAATGACACATGCACAACACAAACTCTCATTATTGAATACACGTTAACCAGCATCACATGCTAAAAGAAAATTAAAGAGACATGGAAACAGCATACATTGTGATTTCATGTGGTTGAGCGAGGATCTTGAATCTCGGTTCACAGTATGATAGGTGATGCTATATGAGGCTTGACCTCCCGGAGCTTGAAACAGCCATCGACAAAATCATAATAACCACCCCTCAGAGCTGGAGTTTTCATTGCTATATAACCTTTCATGAACATATGGGTATGTCTGTATGTTTATCAGTGACAAATTCACAGCCTCCTGCATGACAATTTTGCCTAAACAAATTAACATCACCATCTTCATTTCAGCTATCCATTACAAAATAAAAAGTAATAACCTTTTCACAAATCTGGTTCTGCTTTTCAGGTGACAGATGCACAAACTCAGCTGTGACCTTAGCCAATTTTGACCCATTCATCTATAAAGTCACTGCACGTACATTCATTTCCATCATTCATATTTCTCCACGTAAAGACAAACCAAAAACCTTACTTTTCATTGCAACCATATGTCATCACCCATTTTGGTTATTCCTCCAAATCTATCATTTTTTTTACTTGTAAAAGTAAAAAATTAAAAGTAATAACAAAGAAACTGATAATTTGATAAAAGTTAGCTGAAATAGGTTCCATATATATATATATATATATATATATATATAGAAAAGAATTAAACTAGAGTTTTTGATGAAATTAGAAGTTTAATCATATCCATTATACCCAATACTGAAGCTACAATACAGATTCAAGGTTAAATTGATTAATTATTAGACGAATCTACATAAATATTAAGTCAAGAAATATCATTAGGTTTTTAATAGGTCAATTTAATTTAATCATTGGCCAAATTAAAAGTTTAATTATGTTTAAAGATTCATTTGGTTTAAAAGATGTAATTAGATGGAATGACTTAATTATACTTTTTATGGGTAATATTAATTTTATTAGGGACTTAATTGGTGAAAAAATAAGTTTGGGAGCTCAATTTGAGCTTAATTAAGAATATTAAAATTCTAGAGGATCAAACTTTATTTTTACAAAGTCAATTAATTGAAATCAGGGGTAAAATGATAAGAAAATCAAAGTTGAGGGTTAAATTAAAGAAATTCACAGCCAAAAATCTTTTTAAAAATAGCACTAAAGTTTGGGGTTAATTCGGTTCAAGACAAGGGTGAAATTGAAGAAAAATAAAAGTTTAATGGTCAATTTGCATAAATCCAAAACCAAAGACTATAATGAAAAAGATGTTGAAATTCAGGGCTAATATTAAAGTTCAGTAAGGGAAAAATCACATAAAATTAAAAGTTCGAGATCAATTAGGGATGTAATTAAAAGAAATCAAAAGCCGAAGAACTAAATTAAACTTTAGTCAAATTCCTAATTAAAAACCTAAAAAGTCAAAATGATATTATTTCATGTTTTTGACCAAAAAAGCATCGTTTTGATCAATAAAAAAAAAGAAAACTAGATGACTGGTCGTGTAGTTACTATTCATCATCCCTTACCGTTTACCCGAAAAGGTTACTCAGGTGATTACTTTTTCAGAGCATTTAATGCTTCATATCTCAACCAAACTGGACAAACCATACACCATTATGATGTCCTGACATTTTACTATACCAAAGTGTAATTCTTGTCAACTGATTGCCCTTATAGCCACCGTAGTGCCGCCCCAAAAAGGCCAACCCGACTAGCCTATAACAGCTTAATTTTTGCAAATCATGAGCCAACGATTGAGATCCTTCTTGCTTGAATCAAGGGCCAAGATTGGTCCCCGATAAAGACAAGATGTCCCTCTTCCACCCCGTATAAATAAGAGTGGATTTCGATCATTGAGACACAAGAAATCTAAGTGCATAGTAGGAAAAAACCAGCTTATCCTAGTCTTTTTCTTCATCTGCCATCCCTATCCTTCTCTTCCTCCGTCGTGTCCTCAGCCACAATGACCTCACCGTCAACTTCTTCACCAACAGCTCCACCATGAGCCGCGAGCACGACCACTAGTCGTCAACTCCCACGCCAGGTAATTCCCTGCAACCTCCCTCTCTTTTTCGCCATGTAGGATGTTAATTAATTCACATCCTGCAACTGTTGGCTTTCGCCAACAGTTATAAGCTAGGCTGAACCCATTTCAGCCTAGCCTAGATGGTTGGGCTAGGTCCAGTCCAATATTAAAAAAAGAGAAAAGATTGTTGGGCCGTCAATTGACCCAACCCAATCTGACCGGGCCATGGACTTTGGGCCAGGTCAAGCTCATTTATTTAAAAAATATATAATAATAATAATAATAAATAAATAAAATAAAATAATTAATTTTTTTAGAAGACCATTTTGAAATTATTTATAGGTCCGTCATCGGTTTTTCTGATAATTTGTCTAGTATTGATCCATAAACTTACACTGTAAGATACAGATCCAGTGTTAAAACATCTTATTTCCCCCATGAAAAATTCAAATTTTCAAAAATGAACTTTTTTTTTTTAAAGATGTTTTGTTTTTGCATACACGATCAAATCCTAAAGGTTTTTAACACATTTTTTGAAAGAATCACATTTCTATCATGTTTTAAAAAAATACAAAAACTGGATATCGTAACCGGTTTATGATTATCCATTAGGGTTCGGCCACAATACAAAAAATCTCATAATAACTAGTTTGTCACCCAGAACATTAGTAATAGAAAATAAATGCAACGATAAATATGGAACTTAGAATTGTTAGGATTTAACCCGATAAGGTAGAGATTTCCTTACGAAGTGAGATTTGCCTTGAACTTTAAATGAGACCGATGAATAGAAACACAACTTAGAATAATAATTAAACAACAATGGAGCCTATCTTAGGTAGGGTGCACCAAAGGTGATGCATTTTTTCTTTGCACAATTAATCTCCTTACCCAGATTTTCACAGACCATTAGATTTTATAATAACCATAATACTAGGTGGCAACTCTTGAATTTTATAATTATAATTTTATGATTAAATCCAAAACTCCCTTTAACATTTCATGAGGCAGATCTATTATTCAATATCGTGCACGTCATGACATCATACTCATCAAGAGACATCAGCCTCTTTATCCCACCACAAGGACTATGTCCAATGACCACGATATTCTTTACCTGTGAAACTTCATTGTAGGGAAAAAATAGGAAGTGTTTAATAGAAGAAGTGTTCTAGAAAAAGGTTTGTAAATTTACCTCAACTGCGTGCATGCCATATTACAATACTAGTTAGCTAGATACATAACTAGGCTTGTCATTCAAAGATTAGTGGATGATGTGGAGTATCCATAACTTAAAACTTTCATTATTTCAATGGTTAATGGTGCTCAGAACTGTCAGCAGTACCTCCCCTCAATGATTGATCAAACTGTAATTAGTGCATTTACATAAAATGATTAGAAAAGAACATTACTTGTCAATTAAAAGCTTCTTCAATCCTTCAATAGCCACCTCTGATGATGGTTTAGCCATATTTGTAGACCTACAACAAAATTAAAAATAAAAAAAATACTCAGCTAAATAGACGCATACTTTGATGAAATATTGTAAATGATTTATTGCTAAGCAGTAAGAAAAATAAGAGTTTCTCAACCAAATGGAAGGGGGGGAAGACCTTTCTGAGATAAGATAGATTGAATTACTACTCAGATGATTCTAATCCACTAGACAATAACAAGACTTAAGTTCCTTATGGAGTTCCTTTTTATAAGCATTCTTGTTAGCATGTTTCATCCCCAAGGGGCGTAGCGTGATGGCAAAGAGCTTGAGATTTGTACAGCAGGTATCGAGTTCGAGTCAGGGCGTGCACCTCTTGTAAGAGCCTAGGACAGCCGGGGTTTTACTCGCTCACCTGGGCTCATAAAGTGCGTTTTCCAGGGGTGGGGTTTCCTTAAATCTAAAAAAAATAAAAATTATTAGCATGTTTCCTCATATAAGTCAAAGTGTCTTGACCAATATTGAAATATTTTCTTAGAAATATTCACAAACATTTAACACATTGATATTGACATCAATTCATTTTTTTCTTTCATTCACTCAATATTTTGAAAATGAGCTAACTAAACCCGTCACTCTTGAGATAAAATAGAAGTAAAAATATGAATTGGATTCTTTAGAGGGCATCAATAAAATTGAGAGCTTAGCGTATTTTTCCTTCATGTTATCGTCGATAATGGAGTGAATATTTTAACAGCCTATGGTCATCAATTTTGAGCCCTAGAATTATTGGGGTGACCTCATATTAATCCCCAGTCCTAAACACAAATCTCTACAAGCTCTTTAAAAACTTTTTTCATCCATTAGCTCTCTAATGTATCAGAATTTCTTGATTTGTTCTTTCCCTTTCAGATATGTAGATAATTTCCCTACCTGTTTTATATAATAAAACAATTTCAGCATCCTATAGCTTGGTTGAAATTATACTTTTTTATCGAAATATTACAAGTCCTAACCCTATGGTCTCCACATTCTCTACAGGCGCGCGTCTCTTTATGGTCACCGTCTTAACCGCGTGGATGAGTACACAACCTTTACCACCTTCACACCACCTCCATCACAACCACCTCCTACCAAATCAGATGGAAAAGGGGGAGATCATCAATTAGTTTACCGGATGAGGGATTGCCTCCGATTTTGTCCACTTTAGAGGTTTAAGGTCATTCGAATCAGTTAGTTCTTGAAGTGGCCTAGCATTTGGGAGAGAATGTTGTTAGGACTATTGCTATGATGGTGCTAAAGGTTTGGTCAGAGGCAAGCCTATGCTTAACACACTAGATCTCCAATTACTATAAGCAATTTTGGATTTGTACGTTGTTAGATTTTATATAACTGTTTAATTATTTTTTAGGTTTTATTTGAGAAGCACAACCAGAAAACCAGCGAAAACCAACGGAATTACCGAAGGAATTTTTCTGTCGGTAATTATTACAGACAAAAATAATTCCATCTCAAAAGTTGTCAGTACATACCGACCGTATCTCCGACGGACTATATATTTTGTTTGGAAAGATGCAACGGCGTGGTGACGTGGAGTTCTTTCAGACAATATTACCGACGGAATGACCGAGGGATTCAAACTGAGATAGTCACCGATGGAATCACGACGGAATGTATCCGTCGGTGATTCCATCGGTAAAAACCATTATATACACCCCCTTTGCCAACACTCTCTTCCTCTGTTTCTCCTTCCTCTTCTTCTTTCCCATCCCACCTCTCCCCTCCCAAACTGCAGCCAACCACCCATCCCAACTCTCCACTATTCTCAACACAAGCACTCAAGTTTCTTATACCTTGTACGTGGTCACAATATCTGTTTCTTGTGGATTTTATCATTTTTTTGTAAGTAAATCTATCCTTTTTAGTTTTAACATTTAAATGTGAATTTTATTGGTTTTTTAGTATATGAATTTTGTTAACATATGTACTTGTTTGATTGTTATTTGTCAAAGAAACTTGTAGTATGAATGTATAATTTAATTTTGTAGTTGTTATAGTTTGTTTTAGATTTTGTCAAATTATATTTGTTTGTAAATTGTTGAAATTTTGTTTGAATTACACTGAATTAAATGTGTTGTGATGAAATTAATAAATAATTAATAGCTTGTTTAACAGGTCTTTTTTTATTGTTATCAATTCTATTTCAAAGTTGTGATTTCTGTAAATTTATATATGTATAAATTTGTATGTATGAACGTTGATAATTGATAATGAATATTTAACATAAGTGTTGTTTTAGTTTGGTGGATAATGTCGCGGAAAACCAATATTTTTGTTATGTTTTATAGAGGTTCAATAGAAGTCATGGATGATCGTTCATGGATGTATCGGGACTCACCCCAAGGATTGCGGAGGATGGATTATTGTAATGGCGTCCAAGGTTTTATTAATTTCGCAACATCTATTCAGAGGAATTTTACTGATGGCGGTATTAGGTGTCCATGCAGAAAGTGTAAAAATTTAAAGTTTCTGCATCAAGATGTTGTAACGATGCATCTTCTAACCAAAAGGTTCATGGAGGATTACCTGTGTTGGTATGCACACGGATAACTATTTGTTCCTGATGAGAGCATGAAAGAACAAATGGTTGGGTCAACTTCTAATGCTAGCAACATGCATGAAGTTGGTAATGAGAACAGTAATCCTTGCAGGAATATGGCTATAGATGCAATGAGAATGAGTGATGGTAATGTTAGGGAATGTCCAATCATAGAAGAAGAACCTAATGCAGATGCAGCAAGGTTTTTTGATCTGTTGAAAGATTCAGACGAACCATTATGGGATGGCTGCACGAACCACAGTAAATTATCAGCCGTAACACAGGTGTTCACCATCAAGTCAGATCACGAGTTGAGTGAGGCCGGTTATGACAAGATTATTGAATGGGCGAGAAACATTTTACCTAAAAGGAACAGGCTGAAAGAGAACTTCTATGCTGCCAAGTCCATGATGAAACTCTTCGATTTAGGATACCAGAAAATTGATATATGCCCTAACTTCTACATGTTATACTACCTTGAAAATGCTGAGATGACCGAGTGCATGACATGCGGGCATTCCCGTTACAAACCCAAAACTGGTAGACGGAAGACTCTCATGGCATATAAAAAACTTAGATACTTTCCAATCACACCTAGACTGCAGAGGTTATTCATGTTACCAAGGACTGCTGAGCACATGACATGGCACCAATCACACCATGCGATTGATGGAGTGATGGTTCATCCTTCTGACGGTGAAACCTATAAACACTTTAAAAGTGTGCATCCTCACTTTTCAGCTGAATCAAGGAACGTGCATCTTGGGTTGTGTATAAACGGATTCAACCCATTCGGGTCATTTGCTACTCCTTATTCTTGTTGGCCGGTCATACTAACGGTTTATAACTTGCCACCGGGGATGTGTATGAGGCCGAAGTTCATGTTTTTATCTATTGTCATACCAGGTCCGAATAGTTCGGGGCAGAATATAGATGTTTGTCTTCGTCCGTTGATTGATGAGTTGACGTAGTTGTGGTCCTCTAGAGCTTTAACTTATGACATCTCGAGGAAACAGAATTTTGTTATCAGAGCGGTTTTGATGTAGACTATCAATGATTTCCCAGCTTATGGAATGATTTCTGGTTGGAGTACACATGGAAAGCTAGCATGTTCATACTGTATGGAGAACAACAAGGCATTCACGCTAACAAACGGGGGTAAAGCTTCTTTTTTTTACTGTCACCGTTATTTGTTGCCCCCAAATCATAGGTATAGAAAGAACAAAAATGATTTCTTTGTTGGCAGAGTTGAAAAGGATGTTGCACCCCCGTGTCTTTCCGGTGAAGAATTGTTTAATGTTGTGTCAGAGTATGGTGATATTGTGTTTGGTTCCAATCAGGTAAGCAGAAGTTTCCTGGTTTTGGTTTGACCCATAATTGGGTGAATCGAAGTATCTTTTGGGAGCTTCCTTATTGGAAGACCAATCTTCTCCATCATAACCTTGACGTCATGCACATTGAAAAGAACATGTTTGAGAACATTTTCAACATCGTCATGGATGTGAAGGGGAAGACAAAGGACAATATCAAGGCTAGATTGGATGTAGCGTTGTTCTGTAACCGTAAAAATATGGAGTTGGTTTGTGATGGGTCACGGGTCGCAAAACCAAGAGCAAGCTCCATGCTAGAGAAAAATGCACAACTACTAGTCTATAAATGGTTTAAGAGTCTGTGTTTTCCCGATGGATATGCCTCGAACATATCAAGGCTGGTTAATACGGAGGAATGCATATTATATGGAATGAAGAGTCATGACTGCCATGTGTTTATGCAAACACTCATCCCATTAGCTTTTCGTGATTTGTTGCCAAAAGAGATATGGGATGCACTAACGGAGATCAGTTATTTCTTCAGAGATATATGCTCCAGCAAGTTGAATGTTGATCACATTGAAAGGCTTGAAAAGAATATCGTCGAGACAATATACAAACTTGAGATGATATTCCCTCCATCATTTTTTTAATCAATTGAGCATCTACCCGTACATTTACCGTTTAAGGTAAAAGTTGGAGGACCGATCCAGTACAGATGGATGTATCCATTCGAGAGGTTAGATATTACAAGAGCTATGTAATTCATAATTAAATGTTTTTATTTTTATTTTTTTTAATTGATATTTTTTTATTAATTATATATATATGCAGGTATTTGTTCAATCTTAAAAAAAAAAGGTTAACAACAAGGCGCATATTGAGGCATAAATATGTGAGGCCTATATTGTTGAGGAGATCTCAACATTTATCGCATACTATTTTGAACCTCATTTGATAACGCGGATCAACTGTGTTCCACGACATGATGATGGTGGTGAAGTGCCTTCAAGTGGGAACTTGTCAATATTCTCCAATCCTGGACGACCCACACCTAAAAATACCATGAAGGGAAGATATTTGTCTGAAATAGAGTTCAGACAAGCACATAATTATATCCTATTTAACTGTGATGAGCTGAGACCTTTTATTAAGTAGATGTTCGACTTAAACTTTGTCAAGAGTGTACTATTTATGTTTTGTGATACCATACACTCATATAATTTAGAATAACCTTGTAGGCAACATCGACGATACTTACTGTCCAATAACTCACAGCTGACCGAATCCCAGATCTTTCAATTACAAGATGAACATTTTGCCACATGGTTTAGAACACATGTAAGTCCTATCACAAACTCATTATCTCTTGCAATGTAATTAATTGTGGTCAATATTACATAATATCTGTTTATTGATTATTATTGTATTTAATTTACAAGCTAGGTTTATCAAATGGGAGGTAGTGCTCCTATTTCACTATCTTTACTAGGTCTGGGCCCTGAAAGAAAAATCAAGTGCTATAACGGGTATTTTGTCAATGGATATGTCTTTCATACTGAAGAATACGGGCATGTAAGAAAGACATACAACAGTGGTGTTTGTATTAAGGGATCGACTTCTAGACTACTACAGTATATTGGAAGAGGTCATCGAACTCCAATATCATAGCGAGCAAAATAGAGTATTTTTATTCAAATGCTATTGGTATGACACAACTGACAGAGGAATCAGAGTAGATCCTCACTATGGTCTCGTTGAAATCAACTCAAAAGATAGACACCGCAACGTAAACGACGTCTTTGTTTTTGCAAAGCAATGCCAACAAGTTTATTACACATACACCCCTTCCCTTAGAAAGGACCGATCAAGAGTTGATTGGTTATCCGTTTTAAAAACAAAACCCAAGGGTCATGTCGAGGTTGTTCAGGATGATAATGAAGACACAAGTGTGATAGATGAAGTCTTTTAAGCTAGTGAGTTGGTTGAACCATACCGAGTTGCTCCTTCGATTGACTTAGAAGAAAACTTGAACTTTCATGTTTTCAACGATAGTCTTGTTGATGTTAACGCAGAGGAGTTGAATGTTGTTCTTAGCTCTACTAGTGGAAAAAAGAATGTTGTTGAAGAAGATGATACAAAAATTGAAGAGTGATGAAACTGATGCTAACAATTCAATTGAGGACGAAGACGAAAATTCCGACTAACTAAACATGTTCTAAAGCCTTATTTTTATAATGTAATAATTTGGAACATGAAATATTTATTCTTCTTTAATGGTCAGCTCTTGTTATTGTGCTGTGTGTGCTGTAAGATTGCAATTCAAGATTTTGTGATAGGGTTACACAAAAAAATAAGAAAAATTTATGGTTTCATCGACGGGTACACCGACAAACTATACCCGTCGGTATTTCACAGAGAGTTGCAAAAAATTTACGGGATTGTGCCACAATCACTGATGGAATATCCGTCGATTTTTCCGACGTATTTTACATAACCAACGGATTACGCCCATCCTGAAGCGCCCGCATGTCAGACGCGTGTCCGTCTGCACAACTACCGATGGTGTTTCCGATGGATATTACCGACGGCATAGCCGACGAATTACACACATCCCGAAGCACACGCATGTCAGACGCGTGTCCGTCTGCACAAGTACCAATGTTGTTTCCAACGGATATTAGCGACGGCATCGCCGATGAATTATGCACATCCCGAAGCGCACGCATGTCAGATGCGTGTCCGTCTGCACAAGTACTGACGGATTTTCCGACGGATCGAAAAAGTCTGGCGGGATTTTCAAACTTTTTTAGTGCGCATATCAATTAATTTCTGACAGAAATTAATGCCACCAACAACAATTAATTTCTGTCGGTAATGTCGTCGGAAAAATTGCTATATAAAACCCCCTTCCCCTCATTTGGTTCATTTTTTT
>Ga0325403_1004425_pt1 | contig 13064 bp, 9 predicted proteins | sample PopdelMetagenome_19_FD_205665 | JGI IMG/M metagenome (GOLD analysis project Ga0325403, IMG submission 205665) | Populus deltoides microbial communities from Bellville, Georgia, United States - Xylem-PdKOR-R4 | ecosystem: Host-associated > Plants > Phyllosphere > Stem > Wood/Secondary xylem...
CACCTTGTATAAAAATTGTTAGTCCTTAAATCAAAAGTAGTGAAATTAGCATTCTAAGCACAGTTATTAAACCCGATCTGGTTTAGCAAGGTAACTTAGAAAATTCACGATCCATAACCTTTCCAGTTCAAATTTCAATTTGAATCGAGAAAACATTAACTCGACCAAACTTAATTAACCTAAAGGTTGACTCATGACCCTACTAAACTTGTCTTAGTTAATATCAAGAATTTTTTTTAAAGAATGAAACAACGTTGTTTTAATTAAAAAAAAAAATTAACACGAGTTGATGCTTGACCTACAAGAGTAACCCAATAACTTAGTAACCCGGTTCTTTTCTAAGTCGTACCTCAGGCCGACAACTATGATTGAAATAGCTTTTAACTTGAAAGTAGGTGTTAGTACTTAATGCTGAAATTGCAAAAGTAGAAAAGACATTGGCATTTGATAAACCTTTCTATAATGTAATGATGCACCACTCCCACCTTATTCTGAGTCTCGCTCCTAGGAATGGCATTTCATAAACCTTTCCGGTTGTGTACTGGGAATAATTGTAGAGAATCGTTCGGTAACACTAGCACTTCTTCCTATGACCATCGCACGAAACTCTTTCATTCATCAAAGTTTAAGTTGATATCAGATGATCATCCCAAGAAACTCCGAACTTGTTCGCGTTTCGCTCCTGGCCAATGGCTTCCTTTCCGGTTATGTTCTGGGAATAATTGCACGAAATCATATGATAAACACTTCTTCCTATTTCTCAATGATATCAGACGATCATCCCACAAAACCCTTTCATTTCATACATGTTTAAGTTGATTATTTACTCTTTCTTTTGCTATACTGCTCTTGTCAAAGAAGACATTTGCGATCCTTCTTCCTAGCCTCTGTGAAAGAAGGTACTGCTTTAACAGTAAAGGTGATCTCCTTCAAAGATTGGAACTTGACTAGCTGGGAGAAATCTGATTCGAGTTACACTCCTTGCCTAGCTCCTTGAAGCAGAATGAAACCCAGCTATTAATTAATAAAAGGCGTTCCTAAGCCCCATGGATGAAAAAAACATTACCTTACATCACCTTGGAGTCAGTTGAAGCTGTGGGAAAGTAGTAGGCATAAGCAATGACAATGATATTAAATTTATCGAGCAGGCAGCTGAAATCTAGTGGAAATATAAGCTGCATTGTTAGCCAATGAAGTGCATTAAATCTCAAGCAATACCAAGATTGCTAAATATTAAGAAATACTTGATGATTTTTGTAAAAGAACTGCACGATTTGAAAAGAGTACTTGAAGAGTACAGTTTAACTCTTACTTATTTTTGGCTAAAGCCTGTAAAACTAGTTTGTTAGCTAAAAAGAACATGAAAAGGTTACAGGTATTCCATTTGTATGTATCAATCTAAAACGATCACCCCCGAATTTGATTTCTCTGTGGTTTCATTTTCATTTGATACAGCATCAGTGTTGGTGTCAGTACCATTACTTGTATCGACCATTTGCACATCCTTTTCAGATGTCCCTGGTGAACACATAGGTTCTTTTGGAGGCGTAACTGGGTCTGCAGAATGTGGAGCTTCTTCATCCGAAGATGCAATTTCTTCCAATTTTGGCTCTGTCGTTGCCTCTTTCATTTCAACATCTTCCACAGCAGCAGCATTGTCGTTATTCTCCTTCTGTTGGTCAGATGGTGAATGAAGTTTAGCCTGATTGCTCTGTGATTCAGCTTGCACATGTTTGTTCGGTCCCAGAGTACCTTGTTCCGAAGTAGATTTTTGTTGTAGAGGAGAGAGAATTTGATTCATCTGTTCAAAAATCATCTCTAATGGCTGAAGGCCCTGTCTCAACTTGAGACTTGCAGGGTGGTTGGTTAAGGATATCTGAATTGTTTCATGAACATTTTGCTCCAACACCGTGCACATCTGCCAGGAGAATCAGAAAAGACAATGTGTTAATCCTCACATGGCTTTGGCTCAACCACTACCACTAGTGCGTGAATTGTGTCCAATTTCCATCTCAAGTGTTTCCTATCTGGTACATGATACAAATCCCATCCATTGAACATAACATGGAGAATCCAAATGAATTAGCAGAAGATTTACCTTGTTATAATGCTCAGCCAATGCCAATCTATCAGGATTGTCATCACAAGCAGCTGCTGAAATTTCTTCTGATCCTGCATAGAAAGATTATTGGTCATCCATGAAATTGTTGATAATTAATCAAACCGATGTCACCTATAATCTGATTCAAATGTTGATAATTAATCAGGATATGTTTATATACTATCATTCAAATGTCTGCCACTCCATCCTGTAATAATAGTAAATTAATAATGAACTTCCCTTCAGAAATCTCTCAATTTCTTTTTCAGCAATCTCAAATTTGGTAATCTGAAGAGCAATAATTTATAAACAAACATGAACTTACCAATTGGTTCCATCTGAGGCAACTGGTCAATCATTTGAGCATTGATCTCTACGGAGCCTAAACTTGAGCTGTCAGCAGCCTTTGTTTCACCATCAGCCTCTTCACTTGTAATCTCATTTGGTTTTATATCACCACCCTGTGAGCATAAACAAGGGGGGTAAAGGAACTTGTGGGTCTAGAATCAATTCAAGTATCATATCAATACAAGCACCGAATACACACTTCTACTGTTCTATAAGCTCTTCCTCATGAACTGCTATAAAATAGAGAATATCTTGTGTTCTGTACCAAGAGTGCAAGGATATTGACTGGCTCTAGAAATATAAGGCTGTGTGGATTAAGCCACAGAATTTCCATATCTCAGTCAAAATCATTTAACAGAAAGAGCAAGCTGTCAACGGAAAAGAATGAGGAAGACTCATGTGTCATTAATACTGTTGCAACGTGTTGCACAATCAATTGACAAAATAACTGCCTAAATCTAATTGGTAACAGTGGATAAGGAATACCCAGCAATGGTCCTCCTTGAAACCAAACTCTCGCTGGAGTTAAGATGTTCTAGCTTATAACTTAGCTATTCTTTTTCCTAGTATATGAAATATTGAAGTTTAAATTAGATTTCCTAAAAAATTGATTGCATCCAAAATTTTAGTCCTTTGAATTTAAAGCTATCTGAAAATGCAAAAATAGTCATTGTACAGGAAACAAAGAAAATCAAAATCACTTACAAAGTAAATTTTCTGGTACTCCGCATTGAGTCCTCTCTCCAAAAGCAGCACTCTTTTCTTAATGAACTCTACCTGTCGTCTCTGCATATCTCTAAAATGAAATAATATAGATGAATCTTGATATAACAGTGCTGGGTTTGCAGCATCAGTTGTCCCCTGAGCAACATCAGCTGCTACATCATTTCCAGTAACATTTGCCTGTGCCTGGGTGCTAGGAGCTTCTGCATTAGCAATGTTAGAAGTAGAACCATTTTGTGCTTGAGCAACTCCTTGCCCAAGGACAGGTAGTCTTATACAAGGAAGATTCAACTCTTTACAGATTATCTCTTGAACCTTCAAGTCCTTGTCATCAACAATAGCTTGCCATCTTCCATACCCATGCCTAGAAAGTAGATGACGACCAAAAACAAAGATCTTCATAACTGACTAAATTAATAATGTATTCAGCATGCAAATCTAGTTCACATAATACAGAGAAAGCACTTGTTTTTCAGCCTAGTGAAGCATCTTTGCATCCATTTCCAAGGCCAAGTAGTAACCTGCCACATGAGGGGCTAGAACTCAGGTACGAGTCCCTGCTTCGGGTGGAATGGGGGCTTTTGGCACATTGTTTATAAATTAGGTATCTTTATTTTTACACACCTATCATGAGATGTTTGGTGTTAAGCATATTGCAAGAGTGAAACATATTTCCATGAATACCTACAAAAGGACCAAATTACACCAGGTGTATAACCTAAGCTCTTTTGTGCCTCTTTTTATCAATAACTTTCTGCAAAAATCATATCCCTCACATCCACAACAGATTAATCTCCTTCCCATTCCAGATACGCACCAAATATTCATATTTTTTATAATTTAGTAGCTTTGATGGAGGTATTTGAACATTTAACTTTCAACCTCCTCTTTATGTAAGAGAGGCATGGCTACAAATTAGGCTGCACCTCAGGCCCCCTAGATCCCATGCATCACTCTCCCCAAGGTAAAGTCTATTGGAGTTTAGGTTTGCCGATACTATGCAGTGCTTTGATTTTATTATTCTTTCCTATACTATCCAACTATATCTCCATAAGAAGCAATATATCAAATATTTTAATTCTGATCTAAATAGGTACAAGGAAACTAGGATGAGAGTGAAAGTCCTAGAATGGGTCAGACAATGTTCAGCATATTCATCAAATCTTTAATTTGTACAAAAAATTTAAGTCCTGGTGCGTGCACATTCACATAAGATAGGAGATAGAGAACTTAAGAGACAAGCAAACTCAACCCAAATTAACAAAGCCTCGGGACAAAACTAGTTGGGTCTATCTATTTAGAGGCAAACAAAGGCAGAAATGCAAAAAAAGTGATCATGTATAAATATTTCAACAGATAAAAGTGATGTAACAGACAGTAATGAGAAGGCATACTTCAATACTGCATGAAGTAACAATGAATCGTGCTCTTGTTTCCAAAATTTTCCACTCTTCAGGCCTGGGTAGCGCAGTATAATGTCATCTGTGAAAAGGGCGCTACCTGGGTTCTCTGATGCAAACCTCGCCTATCATTTCCAAAAACACATCAAAATATATCATTTGACTAATGGGAGAAAAAATGGTGGGGTATAATGCCCATTCTTCTTATCTTAGCAAATGCACAAGGAAAGCACTCATGTCATACTTTTTCAGCTTTAAGCACCTTCAAAAAGGCAGGCCCAAAAGAGGGGAGAAAGAGAGACCAGGTGCGAAGAATTTAAAGTAAAATTAAAGAAACATGAATTTCAACTTGCAGACTCACCTTATCCCTTATCAAAAGCAGGACAGCAATCCTAACAAGTACGTCTTGTATTCTAAGACCCTCTTTAGGAACACCGTCTACAATCAAGATCATAGATAGTGAACAAAGCAAACATAGCACATTAACAGCGCAAAAAAAATCAAATTAAAAGCTACCATGTGAAGATTAATCACCTGAAAAATTTGGTGAGTCAGTTAGATCTTCCGCTATGTGAGTCAAGAATAATCGCCCATAACTGAAAATAGGAGATGGAAATACCATTTATGAAAACAACAATAAACTAGTGTATAAAGTATTAAAGTTGGGTCCCGAAAAAAAATACAATAGTTAGCTCTCTTTAAGCAATGACCAGGGTAGCTTGCAAATGATATGTAGGGAACAAAAATAGTGGATTGACAAGATAGGAGATCTAAAATGTATATAGTAACTGCATACTCTGTGAAATGAGGTTCCTAGATATGCAAGAAATTAAGGAAAATATATACTTCAATAGCTTCCAAACAAAATCAAATCTTGTTGCCTTGAAACTAAACAGTGTATCTTCTAGCAACTATGAGTGCATGCATACAAATGTCATCCAATCCAAACCAAAAAAATAAAATTCAATAAGAATGCAAGATGTGAGTCATATGACAAAGATGATGCTGTTATTACAGGTTTTGAACGTTAAGTTGCTATAAATCCCTAGCACGTATTTAACCAATAAAAGGTAAAGCTAATGTTCAATACTTTTCTACTTCTTCATATGTCTTCTGTTTCAAACGAGAGGCAAACTCCTTCCAGTCATAGTCCCCAACCCCAAACCTGCAATATAAAATTTATGTGAATGCTGGTGCAGAAACATTTTAAAATTTTCATTAACCACAGGAATATTGTTCTTATTTTCTCAATGTAAGATCTAACCTCATCAAGATTTGTACAAAGGCAGCCCTCTGATTTTGTTTAAAACCCAATACTCTGAATGATCTTCCTTCACCTTCCATCAGAGGAATTGGTTCTGTATTATCCACTGCAAACCAAAATCAGTATATCATCAATTTCTGTCACCAATTCATCAGAAACAAACTAGGAAGGGAAAAAAAATACCACCTCGAGCTTTCTTCTTATAAGGCCTTCTTACTGTCTGAATTCCTGATGATGTTGTTTCACCATCAGTCAACTCAGCTTCATAATTGTCATCCTCACCATCAGAGCTTACATCTTCTAGACCAGCAAGGTCATCATCTTCAACAGACACCATCTGAATCAGATAAAAATAAACCAGTTAATCTCATTTCCAAAGTCTAAAAAATAAAAGTGCTCTGTACAATTCAAAGAAGCCAAAATATATGAGCTAGTTAGCATGTTTAAGCCTAAAAACACTTCTTTTTCAGAATTAACTATTGTGAAACTTAATTGTTGTGCTTGGAGGGCTGAATTTGTCAAAACATTTAAATCTACACCCTAATATAATTCGAAATCTGACCCAAAAGAATCAGATATTTTCGCATGATGGGTCCCACACCACGCCACAGTTACATATTGCTTCAAACAGAGTTTTGTTTTGCAAGTTTACAATTATTCCCTTTACTGCTAATGGGGAAAAATGACAAAGAAAGGCACAAAAGGAAATTTTGAACTCCCACTTTTAGTAGATTTGAATTTAATTTTTGACCAAACTGGTTCCATACTGGCTGCAAGTGAAAAATAGCATACAATCTCATACCAAGTAAATTTAAATTCTTGATGATAACAAGCAAATGTGTTTTACCAAATATGATAGAAAGAGAGCAAAACAATACCTGCTTACGGCTTCTCTTTCCTTTGCCCAAGGCATTAAACTCCTCAACTTTGTGCACTTCATAACTATCTTTTAGCAACTCTTCCCAATAGTTTGTTTTTTCAATTCTTTCAGAATTGTTTATGGTGGATCTCGTTTCCATGGCTGCCTTTTGAGCTTCCTCCTCTGCAGCAGCCTCTGCTTCGTCAATATACTCAAAATTTGCAACCTAAAGCACACAAAATGGTATTTTCCAATCAGAAGCGATTCAGATGATTGTAATTCAGAAATCAGACAGCACAGAACACAGGAATATAGAACCAATTCAGTTCTATGAAAGAGTTGCAGTAACAATTAAAGATACAATCTTCAATACAGTATTTTGCATTAGAAACCATTTCAAACATGGCTGAATACTCAAACTATAAGCAATGCATGACACAAGCCCTGTATCTGGGATTCACTGTACTCCTCATCAAGAGTTCAGCCATTCATTGACTTGAGGGTGCATTTAAAATGATGGGTCACTTTGCATTGTCATAATCAGTTAGAGAGAGAATCTAGGAAAGAAAAGATCTGCCAAAAGGATCTAATTCTCTTGCAGTCCGACTGCATCAAAAGACCCTTGCCCTTGATGATCTACCAAAATTTGTTAAATGAAACTAGATCATTCACACTGTTCCCCTTGCCTAATATCCATGTATATAAGGAACAACGTTATCAAAAACTGCAGCCATACAAGAGATTTCTCAATATGGTTTGAACCTCACTCCCAAAGGAACACCAAACTTCCTAAAAAGTCTTAGGACAAAATTCTTAAGTGATGCAAATGCAGATTTAAAATGAAAACTCAATTAATATGAACTCCACTAACCCCAACAACTAATTAACATTTCAGCCACAGTAAGATAAAATTCCAGACACACAGAGAGGGAGACGGAGATGGAGGGAAGGAGACGGAGACAGTGAATTTATGTCTGCCTTTTCTTCATGTATATTGAAAGTAACAGGTTATAAAAGTTTCAAGAAGGTTTAGATTTGATTTTTAATGACTACAATTCCAATTATTCTTAGAATTTGGCAAGTTTTTATCAGAACGAGTGCATATAGAGTAATAATACGCCTATGATAAGTATCACAGATATAGCCAGAAGAGAGTATCTGCAGAGAGGGAAAGCATAAATGATGACCATGATTTTAATCTTAATTGCCATGTGGTCTTTAAAAGCATATAAGCTTTCTTTGTTCTTTCTTAATCTTGGTAAAGAGGCATCCCAGGCTCTTTGAGCATTCAATGAGACCCAGAAACATGTAACTGAAAGGTGGGAAAACCAGAAAAATTCCTCAGGGCTGACCACCACAGGGGTTGTGGTGAATTCAACTCTATAGCAAACATAATATTTTTCTCAGAACAAGTAGATGATATAAATATAAGTTGGTTTGTGTGACAAGTAACAGTACAAAAACCTAAAGTGACCATCATAAATAAATGTGAGGCAAGGACATAAAGAGTCCAATAATCATGGTAGGATAACTAGAAAGGATGACTAGGAAAATGTCAAAAAGGCATCTAGGGAAGCTATGTGAACCAGATGTATATTCAGACTGCTATAAAGGCAATGTAACATGGTTAGAGGAAGTGGATGCTAAACCAATCTTTAAAAGCGTCTGCCTAAGATAGCTAAGATTAATGAAAAACAATGTGAAATGTGGTGAGGAAGATAAAACATGCGTTGCATAATTACTTCCCCTTCCATTATTCTTCCAGCACATGCACTACGCTAGTCCACAGCTTGTCTTCTAACAGGAAAACATAGTTTTCTTCTTTTAATGCATCAATCGGAAGAGTGAGTTAATATATGTGTGGAATAAAACTGTCTACACAGGAAAGGAAAAACAATTGCAAAATAGAGCAAGCCTATTCTATGCCTGCTACAGAGCAAGATCATGTCTTCACAGAAAATCACCACAAACACACCTCAACAAATAACAGACAAAAGCATCGTAGTTAAAAAAAAAAAAACACCTTAAACGCCTTCAAAAATCCATCCTCCTCTTCATCATCCAATGATGTTTCTTCATCTCCAACTTGTTCACGGTCAAGTAATCTATTCAAGAAACAATGCAAACTACTACTTTTAGCAAACGTTTAAATTTGTAAAACACTAAGATACAAGCTGTCAATGTGTTTACCGATCAATAGCAGCATCATCATAATGAATTTGACGTGATTTCCCTGCTTCATCATTCTCATCAGCAAAAAGCTCCTTTGAACCATATCTTATGATGTCATCTAACTCTTCCTAAAACAATATCATAATCTTTTCAGTGATTTCCTCAAATTTTAAACCCACACATTTTTCATTAGGTATTTTTTTTTTCCCATGATAAGAACACATATTGCAGTAACTTTTGTGTTGTAACTGCCCAAGAAATATACCTACATAAAGAATGTTCCGTGCATCAGTGCACCATAAACACAACAGCCAGCATTTTCTAAAAAACTGCCCAATATTGCCAAGAAAAAGGAATATAGTCTACTGATGAGTATGTGGTGCTCTCAGTATAAGTTCTGCATGGTTCATATCTTTTTAGTTTTTGCCCCTAAACCATACTACAATATTAGCTATAATTAAATTGTGCCATCTCTGATCTGCAACTCAAATCATAATTTTCATTTAATTTAGCCCACACAAGCAACATAAGTTTCTATTATTACATACAAAACCAAAAGTCTTAACCAATGAAAAAAGATTCTTACCTGATTAATATTCTGTGCCTTCAGCCTCCCAACAACAAGGTGCTCTAAAACCATTTTCTTCTTAGTCAGTTGCATCATCCGTTCCTCAATAGTTCCTCGGGTTATGAGCCTATAAATCAATACCTGCAACACCAAAACAACACTTCAGTGTAAACAAATAACAAACAAGCAACCAAACAACAGCAGCAGCAACAATAGTTATCTATGACATCTTGAGCATAAATTTTAACCTTGTTGGTTTGCCCAAGTCGATGGGCTCTAGCCATTGCTTGAAGATCAGCATGGGGATTCCAGTCACTAAAAAGCCAAGAATAATATGTTCAGTGAATTGAAAGTCAAAGAAAAGGAACCAGAAAATCATTACAAACCCACAGGACAAATTGCAAATTTAGAACTTTTTGAGTTTCAAAATCCAGAGCACCCGAAAAGCATTTTGATCTTTTGAAAACATAGCCATTAGAGATGTCAGCAAATTGAAATAAGCATAGTGATATTGCCAAATCTTGTCTCGGTCGGGTTACAAAAATTCAGAAAACACCAGATTCCAATCACCATAAATTTTATTACCATCATAACATCCTTAAACATGTAACTACTACTCTACCAACATTTCCACATCACCTGCTTTCTCATTATCACTTAAAAAAGGAATACCAAAAATGAAAATAAAAATATTCAAATGAAAACAATCAACCTATCATATATAATAACAGTATCAGCAGTTGCAAGGTTTATTCCCAGTCCTCCAGCTCTAGTTGAGAGAAGAAAGCAAAATCTTGATGAATTTTTGGCATTAAATCGATCTATGCGCACTTGTCTCTCAGCTCCACCAACCTTTCCATCTATCCGTTCATACATCCATTTCTGACCACAGAAACAAAATGAATCATAAAAGACTGAAACAAATAATGCATGTATCTCAACAACCTATCACTGCAGCAGACAAATACAGATTAAGAGTGTGACAAAATAAGAACATGCTGATACCTTATGAGTGCAGTAATCTTCCAGCAAGTCCAGCATGTGCTGAAATTGTGAGTAAATGAGAACTCTATGCCCTTGTTCTTTAAGTCTCACCATCAGTTTGTCCAACAGTTGCAATTTCCCAGAAGTTTCAAGGAGCTGCCTGCCACATAGTTAATAAAACGAGAACAAAGGGAGCACAAAAAAGATCAGCAAATAAAATAGAGTGCTTATAACCACTGAAAAGTATCTTTATACACACTGAAACAACAGGGTACATAATTAAATTTCAAATAGGCAGCCAAAAATGAAATGAAACTTCAGATGAAGCCATCCGCTGCCTCTCAAGCAAATTACACTGGCAGAACAGGCAAGGAAGATAAAGATTCTTTATCTTTATAAAGAAGAAAAAGAATGTCCAATCATAATGTAAAGGCACCACATGCATAACTGGAAATGTATCTGTGTAAATGCACATGTGAATGCACTTGCACAAACACACAAGTACGAATACATAGAATTAAACTACATACCTGAAAGATTCATTGGTATCTTCAATATCCGGCTCCACTCCTTCTAGCATATAAGGATGACAACAGAGTTTGCGCAATTCCATAACCACATTGATAAGAGAAATCTGGTCAAGAAAGATCCAAGGACAGTAATATGTTAGGTTGAAATACATTAAAATAGCTTCATTTCACTACATTAATAAACTGCACCTGTGCACCACCACGTCGAGTTAGTATTTGATAGTTGCGAGTCAGAATGGCCTTGTAATATTCTTTCTGCTTGCTACTTAGTTCAATACGTAGAATGAGTTCCTTCTTAGGAGGTAGCTCTTTCATGACATCCTTTTTCACCCCTATAGGAGCATCACAAATTTGCACCCACATTCTCATCAATGCAAAAAAGATTTACAGAAAAGGAGATGAAAAACATCCTTTTGCTTCAGCAGGCCACAAAACAGAGAGAGCCCTTAAAATTGCATATTTAACAATTAAAAAAAAAAAACTACCAGAGCAAATGCAATAGATAGGGCACACCCACTTCATGGAAAACAACTTTTGTCTCCCAAAACAAAGCTAAAGCCTTCTTCAAGTCATAATATACAATCAGAAAAGTTTTTTTGTAAGAGCATGCATTTATTCTTTTCACATTTGTGTTTCTTTTCTTGCGGAAGGAAACAAAGTGAAACCACAGGTGTTTCAAAATATAGGACAATACAAATCAAAGAAATAAATGTAAGTGTACAAACAAAATAGCAAATCAACAACCCAGCTCCCCGAAAGAAAGTGGAAAAATATACCATTTCAATTACCTGTAGTTTCTCAAAGGAGGAAAACAAAAACCAGGTAATGCTAATGTGCTGACAAGTGAAAAAAAAATGAGAAAAGACTACAGGGGGGCATATTTTTCAGATGGTTTTCTGTGTTATACATAACAATTCATATATTAGTTCAAGATAGGAAACTACAAAAAAATTAAAAAAACTGGTTGAGAAAGTACGACCCTAAGAGAAATCAAATGCTAAAACAGAAGAGGCATCCACCAAATAGTCAGATAACACTTCATTTGGCAGGATTTGGCACCTTCATGTTCAAAAAGAAGACAGAAAAGGTTCAGAGTTACAAAAAAGAAACACTTTTGATCGACACACCTAACATAAAATCATGGATACCAATAGCCCTGGAAATCCAACTAATCAAATGAGGTGCAAGTATATCACATAGAAAAGTTTTGAGATTTTACTTCTGAGGAGATGGGGAGCCAACATTTTATGAAGTCTCAAAATCTGCTCCTCTTGATTTATATCCTTAAACTCCTCTTGGAATTCCTCTAAACTTGCAAACTGCAAAGATTTGGACCAATAAGAGGAAAAGGCTTTTCAATTTACCAATGGGCTCTTATAACCTATCATGATCTAACAAAAATCTTATGCAGAGTAGCACACATACTAACCTTCCCAGCATCAAGGAAATGCATGAGCATGAAAAGTTCATCCAGATTGTTCTGAGCAGGTGTCAAATGAGTGCTAGTAAGTTAGACAATTCAACAAAAACATATGTAAACAGTATAATTAAGCGGTAGAATATACCAAAAGGAAAAGGCATGAAAAGAAGGCTAATGGGCCACTCATATGATGATGGGAGGGCACTGCACATTAGTTTCTATCCAGATTTGCAAGACAAATATTTGCTTCTAAGCCTATGGCATGCATAAAGAACTCGCAAAACTAAAGCATTATTGATAAGATTATATAATAGATAGGAGCGCCTATAATCCATAAGAAAGAAAGTGAAACATGCATCCATACTGTGTTGCAAAAGTGCTGGTTTTGTTGATTGGACAGACCAAATCTGCCCATCTGCCAGTTTTCAAATTCAGTAAGCTAACTTTGCAACATGATTAAAATCACCAACAGATACTCCCTTAAATGCTCCAGAGGCAGAACATCAAAACAAATGATGGGATGCAAGTTAAACAAAAGAACACTTGACAAGCCTTTCAGTTATTGGCACAATTAGTGATTTCATACCCAGTGGTTTCGCTTAAGAAATACAAATCCAGACTGGAATCAAGAGAAGCATAAAGGCTTTTACATTATATAATAGGTTTAAGAACATGGGCATACAATAAAGCATTTT
>Ga0325403_1004426_pt1 | contig 13064 bp, 7 predicted proteins | sample PopdelMetagenome_19_FD_205665 | JGI IMG/M metagenome (GOLD analysis project Ga0325403, IMG submission 205665) | Populus deltoides microbial communities from Bellville, Georgia, United States - Xylem-PdKOR-R4 | ecosystem: Host-associated > Plants > Phyllosphere > Stem > Wood/Secondary xylem...
CCTTTAAAGAACTAGACCTCTAGAATACTCAAACAAATTTTTAGCCTAATGCAATGGTTAGAATAAATTTAAGTCCATTTTTTTTCAGAAATATCGTTTGACACATCCATAATTCTTCTTAGAGTTGGACATGTCGATACATGTCCCATGTCAATATGTTAGTTAAACATTTTTTATAATTCAATATTAAAATTAAATATTAAAGATTTTCATTAATTTATGTGTTTCTAGATTTGATTTCACTTTATAATGGAAACTATGATAATTAAGAGGAACAAAAAAAAAAAAAAACAAAAGAAGAAACCAAACATCATGTAAATGAAGTAAACAAATGTTTAACGAATTTCTAAAAAACTTCACACATAAAAAGGCTTTCCCTGACTGGCAACATCTTGGGGTTAAGTTGTGCCTGAAAAATTAGTCTATTGTGGGAACATGAGACACTTTGATGCTTAAGTTAGTAAAAGTGTCGAGAGATAATGTACTGTAAAAGAGAAATAAAAAGAAAGCTGGGAGTGTGTAATTGTAAGTTTTATGTGGCTTTGTGTGTCTGTATGCATGTGTGGCTCTGTATGGAAAATCTCTCATTGTTTTTTTTTTTTTTTTATGGTTGTGTACATATACACTCGACCATGGACTTTCTTTATGGAGAAGGTGACTTATTATTAAAGGGTAAATTGGCTTTAGACATTGGTTATGGAGCTGAAAACCCATCATTATGTCATGCATCATTAGTGGAGATGGTGGATAACAATTAAGCATGTTGTAGCCATTGGTGTAAGAATATGGCGTTACTACCTGCCATATAAAGTCTGTGTGCATGGAAAAATTATATATGTGTGTCTTACAAAGAGAGAAATTGTTAATGGTACTTGAAAAAAAATACATAAAGGTATGTGCCTAGTTTGGCAAGAGAAAAAACGAAAGAAGAGAGAGAAGCAAGAAAAAAAAAGGAGAAAGAGTGACTGAGAAGGTCACATGGGATTGGCCCATGCTACCAACAACCTTTGCCGCATGGAATGAGCCCGCATAGCTAGCAGTCTTAGCTGCTCTTATTGAGGGGCTGAGCCCACATGTGACCAATAGTCGTGGCCATGTGAGCTTAGCCCACACGACCAAAAGTTTTTTTTTTTTTTGAAAAACATGTTATGTATTTTTTGTGCATCATAAATGTTCATATTTTAAGTTTCCTATTTTATTATGGTCATATTGTTCTTCTACTCCCTTCAACACTTTAGAAATTTAATATTTTATATAAAATATAAAATATTTTGTAATCTTTACCTTTGATTAAACCTTGTACTTAGAATTCAATTCTTTGTTAAACCTATGTAAAAATAAAATTATAAAGTGTTATATTAAGCCATATCATGTGAGTTCTTTTGATGAGGCTGACAAGTTTCAAACTTCTTAATGAGTTGTTGGGCTACTTCATGGTTGGTTGGAGTGCCTAAGCCTAACAAGAATGATAGTCACGTATGAAGAGATTAAAATTAGGCCAAACCATGTTGGAAAGTGAATTGATCGATCTAATGATCAAGACTTTCAAGGGGCTTCGATCTACCAATACATATGCAAGATAAATCCACTATCATGTTAATTGAGGAGAAAATATTATAGAAAATGTTCCATGTATCTTCATGACTAAAAGAGTATATTCTTATTTAGAATGACTTTTTTATTCCCTTCAAAGAGAAAATCCCCTTCCCCCTTTGACATTATATACTACTAGTATTGCCATTCTTTGCATGGAAGAAGGGAAAAAGTGAAAAAGGGAACCTTTCTTGTATTAGAGCTAATCATGTGTGATTATTACCCTAGTTAGTTCAAGTCTCTCTATGATAGATGAGCCTATAGGCTAGGTATAAAATGTCCTATCACAACTTAAGGATTTTCCACTAGGATATACAAGCATAAGACATAAGATGGTAGCCATGTGTTGGGGAAAAATCTATTTTAAGTTGGTGAGGAGGGGTGTCAGGTATGGACATCCTTAACTTATATTGTTAGGTCCAAGATACCTTGTCATAACCTAATTTTGGATCCCCTAAAATTGTTATATATATATATATATATCCAAAAAAAATAAAAATTTTAAAACAAAATTATATTTTCATAACACGAAAAGATAAGCTTTCGAGCTGCAAAGACCAAAGACCAGAAGAATAACCAAATTGGGAGAATTCGACAAGATGGGATGAAGAAAGAAAAAAATTGAGTTTGAAATCCAAAGTCGACTAAAATTAAATGAATTAATTAAGTTTAAGGACTCAATTAAACTTTTAGAAAGTTTAATTAACATATTTAAGGACTTAATTAAAGAAATGATTTAGTTTTAAAGTTAATTGAGAAAAAATAGAAGAATTAATTAAGTTTAAAAACTTAATTAAACTTCTAAGAAGTTTTGTGGATTCAACCAATAACTCATTTGAAAAAAAAAATCAAGTTTTGAGGTCTAATTTGGATCGATTTGTAAAGATTGGATGATTAGGGACACAATTGAAAGTTTGGAACGACTAAATTGGTGTAATCATGGGTTCAATTGTAAGAAGTTTGTCTCAATTTAGGATGTTTAAGCTTTAATTTAAATAACAAAGACCAAATTGAAATATATCAAATCTTAATTAGAAAGCCCTAATTTTTAGGTGTTTAAACAGACAATATGTCATTTATTTTTATTGAAGAGTTTGAGTGACACATCATTCGCCCCTGTTTATTTGTCTTCTTCGGCTAAGAAGGTTGATCGAGCTGCAAAATTTAGGTGAATGAATGTGGCATCTCCGATCACTTCAGGGACTTCAACCACCACCATTTGACATAGGAAGTTTTCCTCTTTAAGGTTGTGCCGCCCTTATTCAATGTTTATGCCCCACCTAATGTATGGAAGTCCTCAATTTTTTTTTCCAAGGTAGCCTTTTTTGATTCAACAAAGTTTGGTAGTGTTACATTTGACTTTATATTGATGGTTGGAAAACTACAAGCTACCAAATCAATCATGGCTTGATCCTAGTTAAAGAATAACACCTCTTTTACATGATCTATGGTTTATTTGGCTTCAATAACATTCCATTTGCCACGATTAATTCATGAAATGTGCACCCACAATCAATCATTTTCAATTACGAAGCTCCTAACTTTTTCTAGAAGATCTAAGAGTTTGTTAAACATATAAGGAGCAGAAAAACATATGAAAAAGGAAGAAGAATCATCTCCTAATAGATTAGAGGAAAACAATGAGAAAGAATCCCTTATGATCTAGTTTCAAAAAACCACCTTCAAACCCATAAGTGCTTTCACAAGTACTTGCCTTTTAAGGCTATAAAGGGAGAAGGAAAACAAAAGAAAATGAGAGATTTTTTAAGAGAGAAAAAGCCACTAAAAGAGAAGAAACATTGAGAAAGAAACCAATCTAATAGTAAAAAAAAAGAGAAAAGAAAAGGAAAAGGAAGATACTGTTAGAAGAAGGTTAAAAGCTCTTGGAATAGGCCATTAGAATCTGCTCAAACCAAGCAAAAAGGGGACAAAATCCAGTCACAATCATCTTTTAGCATGTATTTTGAATTTTCTTTGAATCCAAGTTTGTTACATGATTGGTTGTTTTGTTGTTAATCGATTGTCTATAATGTTTAATGGTTGATTGATGACATGCTTTTGATGATTGAATACTTGTTTTGAGGCATAGAAAGTATATTTTATAGTTTGATGATTATATGAAAAAATGGGACATAGAGCATTGCTTGGCCATTCTAGTGTTTTTGTTTAGTTTTAAGAGTTCATATAGGTCATTTTGATGTTGCTTGTGATGTTAAATGAGCTTTTATATTGATAAAATAAGTGTAGATACATGTTTGAATGTTGACAATAGGTATAGACTTTGATATCTTTGTCTTACATGTTTTTTGTTGCTTTTGAAGATACGTGTGTATGTGACTCATATGAATATGCTTTAGTTCTTTATTCTGGGTTTGGATGTTTTTTTTCTAGGTTTAAACTTTGCTGGGCATTCTCGGTTGGTGTTCTTCGGATGAACTTTGCCTTAAGTCGTTGATTTCAGTGTCATTTTGGTTGATTGATTATTCGTACATATGCATGCGTACTTTTTGATCTTTAATCTATGGCTTTTGATTTTCATTTCCATCATTTCTTTTTGTATACAAATCAAATAATCATGGTTTTTATTTGATTATGGTAATGATATAGCCCCAAAATCTTACTTAAATGTTGATTTCACATATGAATGTGGCTTCAATTTGATATAGTATGCACTGTTTTCAAAGTAATGTTTTTAGGTTTTATCTTCGTTTTCTTCATGTTCTTTGTCAGAGTCAAACTAAAAATTTTTTTTGATCTTTAAATCTTTGTTGTTGTTTCTGGGCATGGGCTGGGAAACCCAGCCTAAATGGCTAGATTGAGTCCATCCTCCATAAGACTGTGTTTGGCAATGTCATTTTTTGTCAAGAAAAAAATGATTTTTATGTTCTTAAGGCATGTTTGCCAAATATGATCTTAAGTCATTTTTTTAAGCCTATGATTTTTTTGCTAAGGGCGTGTTTACATTTTCCAGTTGTATAATTTTTCTTATTTTTTGTGTTTTTGCTAAACAGATCCCAAAAAATTTCAAAAAATTCTAAAGAAATTCAAAGACCATTTTTAAATTATTTATGGGTCTCACATATTTTTCCAATCATTTCACTTAATATCAGAGTTGTAAACTTATACTATAAGATACTGACCCAGTATTAAATATACCTATTTTTCTTCAAATTTCTGAAAAAAATACAAGAAAATAAAAAATCCTTGTTTCGAAAAAAGATGCGTTTTTATTCATATGCATATGGCCAAGTCTCTAAAAAAATTATATTTGCATAAATAATAATAAAGAATACAAGATATGATTTAGCATCTTTAAATACAAAAATTCAAGAAAAATAGTTTTGTTGATATATTTGCATGTATTTTTGGATTTAATAACTAATTTATGAAATCCATGAAAATTTGACCTATGTTTTTAAATTACCAAAAAAATATTTTGTTTATTCGAATATCAGGGATTACGAACTTATATGTAAGACATATTTTTGATATTAAAAGAAAAATACAAAAAAAATATATTTTAACATTAGAATAGTTAGGTTTTATCCTGATAAGATAAGGACATTCTAACTAAGAAGAATTTTTCTTAAACTTTAAGAAAATACAATATCATCTTAGTTTGTATCAAACATATAAACATTACAGATTACCTCAGCTAAAGTATATTATGAGTGATACTTTCTCTCTATAAATAATCAGTCCCCTTATCTAGATTTTGAAATTAATTATGATTTTTAGTTATCAAGATATAAATGGCAATTTTATTTTGTTTTACTGATAAAAAATAATATATTTTTTTTATTTTTTTCACTTGTCACCACAAAAATCCTGTCTCAAAAGAACAATTTTCGTGACACCAAGCATGTATGACAAACTTTCCAAGGATGGACCATGTTTCCTGGTACCGGGTGAGGAATTCTCCTTGTGTTCATAGCATAAGAAAGAATGAAGGCGACATAAAAGATCTCTTTAAACCATAGAAGAGATAGAAATAGCCAGGCTGCAATGGCATTTACCTAAAGATTATCGAAGGACAATTGGTCATTAGTGTGTTTCCGGACTATTCAGGGAAAAATTTCGGATCTGCACCCAGTTCGTCGTCAAGGACTATTAATAGAAATACAAAGGCAATTTAAATTCCTTTGAGAAATGATTGGACGCACCATCAAGGTTTTCCAGGCACTGCAGATATGTACTTATAAGCACACACAAACATACACGAGAGCGCGCGGACACACGCAACTCTGTGTCTGGAAAATATTTATTTTCTTACTATTTTTTTGTGAGAGTGTGTGGAAAATACAGATAACAGAAGATATATTGACACACAAATAGAGAAGCAAAAAAAAAATAGCTTACGAGCTATGAAACCCGAGGGTAGTGCAATATATAGCTCTAATAAGATTTCCACTTGCTTCATGATTTAGGTATTTTGTGTGCAGTGGTGGGAAGCACCATCAGTTGTCTTGTAAGAATTACCCAACATTACCTATTCTTCCTGTTCTACATGCACTGAATTTTTTCAATACAGTATGCATGTGCAGCGCAAGCACATAAAACACAGAACGAAGATTCAGCAGAAGTCATTTACGACTAAAAAATTTAGAAGAATAACGACAGTTGGTGCTCTAGTACTGACATTTGGTACAAGATCGGTACCTTACAGCAGTACATTATGTGTATTTTCTGAGTTGCGAGCCCCATGAAAACGGTTTGACTAAATTTAGAAGAATGATCTTCATGAGTTGCATAGTATTATTATTTTTAGGAAGATCTTTCAAATTGTAACCGTTCAATTCTGGCTATAAAAAGACGCATGCACCCACATTCCAAATAGCTAGGATGAGAGGAGTAATTAGTGAATAAACTGATAAAGGGAAATTAACTCCGTCAGAGATTAATTTATAAAAGCACAACTAAGAGTTAGTGACAGAATATTTTTAAAGAAAGAGGTGGGATCCCACCAAGGAGGCTAGGCGCACATCACAGAGGAGAATTCTCCTTGGTACCTAGGTTGTATTTCTCTACTATATATTTATAAGCTGCCCAGTTCATTTTGGGAAGTCAAGTTAAAAGAAATTGATCAACTTCCTCCACTCCTAATTACAGACATCACTACCACCACTGACAACAACGGGTACATCTCCTCTCCCAGGCCATGCCGCTCAACTCCATAGTTCCCAAGCCAGACCACAAAAGTGCTCCTGTAGAAGGTCTGCCAAAGATGTCCGAAATCAACAACAGAGCTGTCGTCGCCTACCCAGGACAAGCCAATTCACAATCTGTCCACCAACTCACCATATATCCTACAACCTTGAAGGTCTCTCACATAGAATCATAAAAGCTCTTTTTTATTCTTCTTTTGATCTGGGAATACTAGTAGCAGCATATAGAATGGTTATATTTAGAAGGACTAGTGGATGATTATGTGATATAGAATAACAATACTTTCTCATCAAATAGCATTTTCACACCTATTACAAATTTATTTATTTTATCTCTGATTATTTTCAGTTTGAGGACGTGGTGTACAAGGTTAAACAGGATCAGAAGGGATTGTGCTGGGGTGGCACATGGACCACCCGAGAAAAGACCATACTGAATGAGATAACAGGTATGGTTTGTCCAGGGGAGATCCTAGCAATGCTAGGTCCATCTGGAAGTGGCAAAACCACCCTCCTTACGGCTCTAGGAGGTCGTCTAACTGGTAAGCTATCCGGAAAGATCACGTACAACGGACAGCCTTTTTCCGGTGCCATGAAACGACGCACAGGCTTCGTTGCTCAGGACGACATTCTGTACCCACATCTAACTGTGACTGAAACTCTTCTGTTCACTGCACTGCTAAGGCTACCCAAAACATTAACCAGGGATGAGAAAGCACAGCATGTACAACGAGTTATAACTGAACTGGGTTTGAGTCGGTGCCGGAACAGCATGATAGGGGGACCACTCTTTAGAGGAATATCAGGAGGAGAGAAGAAGAGGGTTAGTATTGGTCAAGAAATGCTAATCAATCCAAGCTTGCTACTACTAGATGAGCCCACATCAGGTTTGGATTCAACTACAGCTCAAAGGATCCTGACCACGATCAAACGGCTTGCGAGTGGGGGACGAACTGTCGTCACCACCATTCACCAGCCCTCAAGCAGACTTTACCACATGTTTGATAAGGTAGTCTTGCTCTCTGAGGGACATCCCATCTACTATGGTCCTGCATCTGCAGCTTTGGAATATTTTTCCTCCTTTGGATTTTCTACTTCCATGACTGTCAATCCAGCTGATCTCTTACTTGATCTTGCGAATGGTAATTTGAAATTCTAATTATTAAGAATCTCTAATTTCTTACTTTATATATATATATTTCACTTGAGCAAGACAGAGATTCAAGTTGGCTGTTGGGCCACTGAAGGTTTCTGTGGTACATAATACTTTATTAATTTTATTAAGGGAGTTTAACGAGACACCACCGCTGTAGAGGAAGGGGTAAACAATATTTCCAGTATTCAATTTGGTTGACAGTAGGAAATTATAGTTCTCTTTTCGAAACAAACCACAAAACAAAATGGTTCCAGTTTTGAAATCATGTATCTACACAAATACTATAGCGCTAATAAGTATTCTTTTAAGTTAACTAGATAATAGACATCTTATATATTTTCTTACAACTTTTGGAAACTCGCAGGCATTGGTCCTGATTCTAAAAATGCCACTGACCAAGGTGAGAACATGGAGCAAGAACAGAAGTTAGTGAAGGAAGCTCTTATATCTGCTTATGAGAAGAACATTTCTACCAGACTGAAAGCTGAGCTTTGCAATTCGGACCCGAATAATTACAACTATACAAAAGATGCCTCTGCAAGTATGACTACCTTTTCTCTATCCATCTGATTATATTGACAACGACGTCAGAATCCCATTTCACCCTCCTGTTCTCTAGTGTTTAGCTAAGTAGAAATACTTATTGTAACAGAAACTGAAACAAAGTCAGAGCAATGGTGCACAAGCTGGTGGTATCAGTTCAAAGTGCTCTTTCAGCGGGGGCTAAGGGAGCGGAGGTACGAGTCCTTCAACAGGCTAAGAATTTTTCAAGTCCTCAGTGTCAGTATACTTGGCGGACTTTTGTGGTGGCATACACCAACTTCTCACATTGAAGACCGCGTAAGAGCTTTTCTTCTCGCTTATTACCATGTAGATTATAGAGACTGCTTTTACCTCAAAATTCATGCTAGAATTTATTAAAAAACACACTGGTTCGAATTTCATAGAAACTCCAAGCTAGATGAGACTATTATAAATTTCTTTTTTTTTTTTGTTGATGATAGCTTTTCTTCTATAATCTGTTTCCCACCTCTTCTAAATCGGAAGAAACTGAAACCCGAGAAATTTAACTCCAACTCCTTGGTTCCACATGTGCTAACTGCTAAGAAGGTTGGCATTTTTCTTGCAGATTGCATTGCTCTTCTTCTTCTCTGTTTTCTGGGGATTTTACCCACTCTACAATGCAGTTTTCACATTTCCCCAGGAAAGAAGGATGTTGGTTAAGGAACGAGCATCGGGAATGTATCATCTTTCATCCTATTTCCTGGCTCGAACATTCGGAGATCTGCCATTGGAGCTTGCGCTCCCAACTGCATTCGTCTTCATAATCTATTGGATGGGCGGACTTAAAGCCGATCCTATAACTTTTATCCTCTCCCTACTTGTTGTTCTTTACAGCGTTCTTGTCTCTCAAAGTCTTGGATTAGCCATTGGTGCTCTTCTAATGGACATAAAACAAGCCACTACAATAGCTTCAGTTACAACTCTGGTTTTTCTCATTGCCGGAGGATACTACGTTCAACAAATCCCTCCTTTCATAGTATGGCTGAAGTACTTAAGCTACAGTTACTACAGTTACAAGCTTCTTCTTGGTGTCCAGTACAATGAGGATGATTACTATGAGTGCTCAAAGGGAGTCTTGTGCCGGGTTGGAGATTTTCCTTCTGTCAAATCAATGGGTCTGAACCATTTATGGGTAGATGTGGCAATTATGGCACTGATGCTAGTGGGTTATCGATTGGTCGCTTATCTGGCACTCCATCGCGTGCAGCTGAGGTGAAATTTAGCAGAAGTCTATTTCAAGAAACAGGACAGTTTGAAGAGTTTTCTCCTTCTTCAACTGAGGAATAATGTTAGGTTCAGAGTATGGGAATCAGGTATTGAGATTTTGTTCAACTACCCTTCCCACCGAGTTGATGTATTGACCTTTTTGCTCTACTCAAGATAATGCTAACTTAGAAACCTTCTAGTTTCAGAACTAGCTAGTAATAAATATCTAACAATTCTGAATCGATGGAATCATACGAGCAAGTGACAAAAGGAAAGGAAATAAACGAAGATAAGCACATTTCCAATTGCAGGAAAGAAAGAAGAAAACGACCTGACCTTCAAGTCCAATACTCTATTGAGTGGAGCTGATATATCGATCTTTGTGGGGCTTCCAAAACCAAATATTGGTTTCTGTTCAACAGTTTGCTGCTGCAAGAGCATGAACAGCAAAAAAAAGCACTGTTCAAAAACAACGACAACTCATATTGATAGAGATGGACATGACAGATCTGAAGCAAAGCAGAATAACGAAGCACCATATACCTGTTATTACACTAAAATATTTGATAATTATTAAAAAAAGAATGAATGGTGGCAGAGAGTTAGCTTTAATTCAAGGACAACATTATGAGGAAAGGCATGTGAAAGAATTTGTTCAGAGCATATGATTGGCAAAAGTAAAAGAATGATTGGTTAGAAAATGGTATAAAAAAGAACAAGAACAGGAAGCACTAAGCTAACAAGTTTAATAGTACCAGGCAAGTATACTGTTGTTCACCGTCCACAAGGAGAGGACACCTCCGATATTTTGATAAGAAATTAACGGTTTGTTTAATTACATAATACTAACTAGGTGGCTTATTTTTTCATAGTAGAAAAAATATTAAAATGATACAAATATTTTTGAAAAAAAATCTAAGGATGTCAAAATAGTAAGGTTAATAAGACTGATTAATTTAATAATGTGATTAGAAAATAAAATATTAACAAAAAATAAAAAGAAAAAAAATAATAACGATTTAATGCAAAATATAAATGCTTTTTAATATTATAAAAATATATCTATAAAATATTCATAAAATGTCTCAATGATCTTATTTGTCTATTATTCATAAGAAATCTAAGATCAAATTTTTTTTAACAAGAAAGAAAAAAAGTTCATGAGACATGTATGTTTTTAAAGAAGTAAGAAATTTGATAACCAAGTTAAATTTTGATTAATTTAATAATATGGTAAAAACTAAAAATCAATGTCAAATGACAAAATTAAAAAACAAATAAGACAAAAAAAGATTTTAATCCCTATTAACTTTTCAAATTCCATGAACAAAATAAAAGAAGAAAAAATACTATGCAAGGTTGCAATATTAAAAATTTTATAAAAAAAAAAAATTCAATCTATATAAAAATTTTTAAAAAAACTCACAGATGAATCATACCAATTTTTTTAAAAATTAAACAAACCCACTATCATAAAAATAAAATCACAGTCTAAAAAAGGCTAAATAAGTGAAAGAAAATCATAGAGAAAGATTATTAATTAAATCATATACCAAAAGATTATTTTTAAAAAAATCATATAAAATAAGACATCAATTAAAAAGAATTCATCTTAATTTTTAAAAAAAAACAATTAAGTCAGGCGTTACTGGGCCTAGTAAGTCAGGCTTAGCACTTGGCCTATAAAGTTACAGCCCACATGTAGCCTTTTTTAAAAAAAAAGTATAATGAGGTGGACCCCAACTATTTAATTAAAAAAAATAACGTGTTGTGTGCTAAGCCCATAATTTTTTAAAATTATAAGGACCAATAACCTAATATCTCAAAAAGATAGGGGATGAAAATGAATTTCCACCACAAACTTCAAACACTCCTTCTATTTTACCTACTTTTTTCACTTCGGTTCCTATCTTCTAATTCATCTCTCTCTCCTAGAAAAATATACAATTAGAGGCTAATTTAGGTTTTAAAAAGCTAAATTGCGCAAAACAAAAGTTTGAGGATCAAATTAAAAAAATATTACTCTAATCCACAATATTTTGTGAGATAATGAATAAACAAAAACTGATATCATTTAGTATATTTTATAATTTATTTGTGTAATTTTTAAATTATAATATAATATCATATTATAATTATAATCAATGGCTCATTATATTACAATATATATATATATAAAGTGTCAGGATGAACCCTCACATGATTTAAAGGAACACAGGTAACGTCGTTTATGTAATGTTGTGCTGAAACTAAACCAAAGAATGCACATAACCTGGTTTATGTAACGTTGTGCTGAAAATAAACTAAAGATGGGAACATCGCTGGCACCGAAATGTGGTTTCTTTAATCTCTTATAGAAATTAAACTGAGGAATACGTAAATCATATGTAAAAGCGAAGATATAGAATGATTGACCTTCAATCAAACACTTGTAAGTGAATCTTCTCGATCAGTGACTACATTTCTAAGCAAATAAATCTTCTTGATCAATGACTACGTACATCCACCCTTGATTTCTACACGTTAGGGACTTTGAAAACAGCACGATAGGTAACAGATTTGAACCAAAACACTAGCAACAAGCGGTGGAAGAACTAAAAAATGCAAAAGCAAACCTGTTCTTAGAAGCAGATCGAAGAAACATATCAAATTCTCAATAAAACATCTTTGAGAAAGGAGGCGGGGAAGAGAACATGTTGAGATGGATAAGCAAGGGGCATGTTAAAGAACATGACATTTAACATGGCTTCCTCCATGCCTTGCATAAAATTGCAAGGTAATAGTATTATTCCAGTTAAAAGTCTGGAACTGCAGATCTCCACATATATGCATGCAATTTAACATGGCTTCCTCCATGCCTTAGTAAGCAGTAACCATTCATTTTTTCTATTTCATTGTCATATAAAGTCACTTATCTGCCATGGTAATACATTATAAGTCTTGTTGATATGTAAATAAAAATCAAGGACTCTGTACTTCACAGTGAAGTTGTATTCCTTTTTTTGGTTATTGTTGTTCATTTAACAGAAGTGTTTGTTTTTTTTTTAAGTGTAAGGCTGTTACACCTCTAATCCCTTGAACATTAAAAATTATGTAACAGATATTATAGTCGCGACACTTGTTAAATGGTGCATCACATTACAAAACAGATTATAACACAGCAAAAATATAAAATTTCTTGAACATCAATATGATTAAGTAACCTCAGGTTTCAAACCAAGCTTGAGATGCAAGGATCTTGAACGGTAGATAGGGAAGAATGTTAGTTGGGTCTACAAAATCACCTTAAAGTTGAATGAATTTCAGGCAGACATCATGGCAAAGCATGATGAGATGTTGCTAAGCATGTAGTTTTCAATCTTTGGCAAGTCTCTTTTGGT
>Ga0325403_1004429_pt1 | contig 13061 bp, 6 predicted proteins | sample PopdelMetagenome_19_FD_205665 | JGI IMG/M metagenome (GOLD analysis project Ga0325403, IMG submission 205665) | Populus deltoides microbial communities from Bellville, Georgia, United States - Xylem-PdKOR-R4 | ecosystem: Host-associated > Plants > Phyllosphere > Stem > Wood/Secondary xylem...
TTTGAGGATGCAAGGATTTGTTTTTTGAATTGTTGTTGTGATTCTGTGTACTGTAACTAAGACACTGTAGCAACACGAAAAGTGAGCAAGAACAAGAAAAGAGGAAATACTAGGAAAAAAGAAATCCTGTGCACTGGGCCTAAAACAAAATGTCAACTCTCTCAATTTTATTCCATAACTCATTTTGCCAAGAAAATAAGACAGCATCTCTACCTGTCAAAATTATAATTCTTATGTAGATTGGAACCGAGACTGCAGAGTAGACTAAGAATTGTTCTCATATTGACTAGGAAAGAAACCAAGCAAGAACAATACGTTGAGGACCAAGCCACCAAATTTAAAACCAAAACACTCTGAAATAGTTCATATCTGGGGTGCTTATAAATAGCTGGCATTAGGTTACACATGTCACATTTCTCACCAGTTTAGAATGGGATGTTACCCTTTGCTGTTAATTTTAAGTTGTTGATAATATATTTTCACTGTTAAATATAAGAGATGTAATTGTTATTATGATGTATTTTGATCACATTGGAGCATTAAGTTTGCTAATCCTTTCGCTCATTGTTGGAGTGATGGTAGTGATGGAAATCTTGGATAGTGCATCGAATTTCATCTTAGTAACTAGCAACCACCAGATAAAACATGTAAACCACCATCACTTAGCTAGTTGCCTTGAGCCTTGTTTACTTGACTTCATCTAGTTCTAGATCACATTGTAGCATTATGTTTGCTAATCCTTTCACTCATTGTTGGAGTGATGGTATTAATGGAAAATATGTATAATGCATTGAATTTCATCTTAGTAAATAGCAGCCACTAGATAAAACATGTAAAACACCTTCACACAGCTAATTGCCACGAGCCTTGTTTACTTGACTTCATCTAGTTTTGGATAAACTTAAGCAACTCTTGGATACCTTATTCTTCTAATACTGACTTGTTTCAAGATCTTTCTTAGGTTGTATTTGATACGCTAAGAAAGTTTGATGGAAAGGAATTTAGACAATTACTACCCGGGGAGTACACTCAAATGGCTGGTCGTGCTGGGAGAAGAGGAATTGACAAAATTGGTACAGTTGTAGTACTGTGCCGCGATGAAATTCCAGAAGAGAGCGATTTGAAACGTGTTATAGTTGGAAGTGCTACCAGGCTTGAATCCCAGTTTCGATTGACTTATATTATGATCTTGCATCTCCTCCGTGTTGAAGAATTGAAGGTATCTTGTGGATTAGATTTTTCATTATATTTGTGGTTGTGTAACAAATAATACTATCCATATTCAGATTCCTTTCCATTGGAGTTGTGCAACTTTCAGATATTTTGATTTGCATTTTTCATGGATGTCAAATCTTCTTATCTAGGTCATACTTGCTCTAATATTCTAAATGAAAAGTTGCACCTTTGTGCACACAAGTAGAATCACACACTTGCATGCAACCATTCACACACATGATGCATGTCTGGAAACCTGGCTCAGGAACAACTAATCGTCATCTTGCAGATTCTGTCTGCTCACACTTGTCTTTTTGTGTGTGTATCACTTTCTATATTTGCTTGCACACTGTGAAAGGAATACAGTTAAACTGCCACATTCCTTGTTGCAATGTACAAAAAGTAGAAATGCATTAAATCCATACAAAGGGAGTGAATGATAAACAGAAGGCACCCGTGTTTTTCCTTCTGGGATTTGGGATTTCTAAGCAAATACTTCTCACCCACCCATAAATTTCTATGAATCATAAGAGATACAATGCTGTAGTTTTAGTAGATTCAATGTTCTTGAGTTCTATGTTCATTCAATCTAAGAAAAATGTTGGTTATTTAGTCACTGTGTGGTTAATTTCCTCGAGGTTTACTGAAACAGACCAGTAGAATGTTGGTCAGGTCATCAGGGTCAGTCCAAGCAAGTTGTTATGTTTAGTCAGTTGCTTCTTGTAATAGGATTAATCTTCATATTTCTACATATTAAGCTAGGAAATCATAGTTTTACAATTTCAAATTTGAAATAATTTCTTTCGTTTTTTTTTCCGGTGTTTTCATCCATCTAGGGAGTTCATTTTTTCAATGTTGATTGGGGGACATAACTGCAGGTGGAAGATATGTTAAAAAGAAGTTTTGCAGAGTTCCGTTCTCAGAAACAACTTCCTGAACAGCAAAAAGTTCTGATGCGGAAGCTTGCTCAGCCTGCCAAAACTGTTGAGTATGTATATCAACGCAGAATCTTGATGGCCAACTTGTCTATCAGACTTGAGAGTTTCTAAATTTCTAGATAAGAAATGTCCTTGCATCAGTCATTAATTCATTTTTTTCCTTGCGTATTTTGCTTATGGATGTGCATTTTCTATAATATATCAGTTTATTGACACCTTGTTTCTTTTGGATTTTGTGTTAGATCTGTGTTGGGCACTGTTGTTTTGATGGATTATGTGATTTCATACCAATGTTAACTAATGGCTAGTTCTTTTATGAAAATGTGATGATTTTGGCTTTACATTAAGATGTGATTAACCAATCATATATATATGAATGATAATGTGGTTGTGCAAGCTTTCTGTTAGAAAGTAATAAACCATGTCTTTGAGTCTCACCTAAGAGTTTAAGCTTTTAAATAAAGCCCTGATATGGTTTCATATTACTGCTTAACACTGCTTTCATAGCTTGGTTATATTGGTATTCTAATACCAATACAACCAAGCTACGAAAGAAGAACTGCTCAATCTCGCTATCAGCTTTACAGAATCCTTAAATTCCAGTATATGGAAGACCATGTATAGGAAAATGCAAAATTTGGTAAAACACATAAGCAATGTACTTCATTTAGCACAAAGATACATTCTAGATGAGCGATCATAATTTTTTTTTAATAATGGCATGCTACTCTGATTAGATCAGCATAGGGTATTTAGGTCGAGCATTCAACTGCGTTAGATATCGTTGTTGTTGCAACAAGAGCCTCCTGGTTGTTTTTGTTCCAAAGTCTTTCAATAATCTCATAAATGTGAGAAAGTGAAAGCTACACTGCTTCTAGTTTGATTTTCTTATGGTGACATATTTTTCCCTATAGCTTATCATGCATGGATATTTTAATACAGATGTATAAAAGGTGAGCCAACAATTGAAGAATACTATGACCTGTACTTAGAAGCTGAAAATTATGGCAACCAGGTATCAGAGGCTGTCATGCAGTCCCCTCATGCCCAAACATTTCTGACACCTGGAAGAGTTGTTGTTGTGAAATCACTATCGGTAAGTTATTATTATTTTTTGTTTGTTCTTGGTGCTCTCTAGCGCTTTCCTATTTCTGCCCCCCCCCTTCTTGTCTTTTGAAGCGTCAGTATTCTTCTGCTATTGGTAAATGTGGTTCTTTCCATATGGTTTCTTGTTTAAGAGGAATCAGAATGACTTCAATTTTCTAGTGCAATTACCTGTTTTCTTTTTATTTAATTTTACATGGCAGAAAATTAAGTTTAAACTTTAATCGAAACCACGCTAAGGGAAATACAGAGCTGCTTCCCATGCACAGGTGTTTTACTTGTGCTGATTATGAGTACTGTCAAATTTGAAGTTTGTCTCATGGGAGTCATGCTTCTAGCTGCCTAACCTTGTTGAACTCCATAATGGATGAAATTTTAAAACTTGGGAAGGCTTACATGGTTTCTAATAGAGTAGCCGCAGTTGCGAATTTATGGCATTCTCATGTTCACTTGCAGGCACAGGATCACTTACTTGGAGTTGTAGTGAAAGTGACATCAGCCAGTATGAAGCAATACATAGTTTTGGTGCTGAAAACTGATGCTCCATCAGTAAGCAGTAACTTGCAAGATAAAAAAAGTGCTGATTTCCAACAAGGTTATGTGCTGATGCCAAAATCAAAGCGTAGTTTTGACGAAGAGTACCTCCCTTCTCTCACTAATCGCAAGGGATCAGGCACCATCAAGATAGAACTACCATACCAAGGTGTTGCTGCCGGGATCAATTATGAAGTTAGAGGAATTGAAAGCAAAGAATTCTTATGCATATGCAATCGTAAAATAACAATTGACCAAGTTCGGCTTCTTCAAGATGGTAGCAATGCTGCTTTCTCTAAGACAGTTCAGCAGCTGTTGGAAACAAAAAGTGACGGAAATAAATATCCTCCTGCACTAGATCCGCTGAAAGGTAAGGCATTTTTTGTGAAGATAATATTTAATCTTTCAGGTGAAGATGAACTGCATAACTTGTAACATCTTGTTTATTTCTTTACACGCTGTACAAGAATGTTGCAAACTATCATTGATGATGAGGAAAGAAAAACATGAAAGAACAAACAATAGCATTCTTATCAGTTCCAGAATTTGTAATAATTTGACAATACTCCAAATAAGTTGACATTGTGACGAGCCAAGCCCCTTATTGGATTCTGGAAAATCTGACAAGTAGTCCATATAAGTTGACATTATGATGAGCCAGGCCCCTTTTGGGATACTGGAAAATGTGGCTTGCAATTGCATTATCTATATCTCAAAATCTGGCTTAACCTAAGTGCATCTGAAAACAGTGAACCCTAGATTCTTTAAGATCATCTCCTATGAAAAAGCTTTCTCTTCTAGCAGATTGGCATGCTGGTACCTTTCTTTAGTGATCCTTCTTCCCATAGTCTGCAAGCCCTAAATTCCTTTCCTATTATTTTTGAAATATGTTCAGGAAAGAATCAAGGTTTTTGTGTGCGGTGCTGCTGGTGGGTGTTGATCTGTTACCTATAGATCTAACTATGTATTTTAAGTGAGATTCATGGTTTTTGGTTTATCTTCTTGCCCTTTATGACTCTGGTCCTTAATTATGCATCATAATATATGAATCATGCTGGTTGATTTCAATTCCTGTGTCGACAGTGCAAGCCCTTGTTATATATGTTGATATGTGGTTATAGTCATTTTGATGCTCTCTTTCTAACATCTTAATCCTACATGATATGCGGAAAATTCACCTTTTGCACTTTCTCCTTTTCAATGTTCTTTATGATGGTAAGCTAGTTTTACTTCACAACTTGCTAAATATGACTTTTCCATTGCTGATACTGTTTAGAGCTGAAGTTGAAAGATGTGAATCTTGTGGAAGCCTACCACAAATGGACAAGCCTGCTACAAAAGATGGCATCAAATAAGTGTCATGGGTGTATAAAATTGGAGGAGCACATTAGCTTGGCAAAAGAGATAAAGAGGCATAAAGAGGAAGTCAGTAACCTGCAATTCCAAATGTCAGATGAAGCACTCCAACAGATGCCAGACTTTCAGGGCCGGGTACGTCTCTTTCCCCCCCCTTGATGTTCTATGTAGCTGCAAGATGTTCTTGTGTTAATTATCTGCCATGTTGGTTTCACACTACCCTCAAATCTTTAAGCTCTGCATTTGCAGATATATGTTCTGAAGGAAATTGGCTGTATAGATGGTGACCTTGTAGTTCAAATTAAAGGCCGTGTTGCATGTGAGATGAATTCAGGGGAGGAGTTGATATGCACTGAGTGTTTATTTGAGAATCAACTTGATGATCTGGAACCTGAAGAAGCGGTGGCAATAATGTCTGCTTTTGTGTTTCAGCAGAGGAAAACTTCTGAGCCTTCACTTACTCCCAGGCTGTCTCAAGCTAAAAAGAGGTGATTCTCCATCCTTGTGTCAGTGCCCTGCCTTACATCTGCATGATCTAGTGGTTAGATTCCTTATTACATGGTAGATTTTTCTCTAGATTTTCTAGATGTAAAATTGTGGTTTCCATCTAAGATGGTTCTGTTATTCTGAGTTTCAAAACTGGAATCATGGTCATGGGGCACCATGCTTGATGCTTTGCAGTAATGCTACATGAACGGTGAACCACAGGTTGCCAAGATCCTATTAGGAATTCAAATCAATAACTTAGCTTTCTGTTTTCATATGATACGGATGAATTGATTGCAGTTAGTGAAAACGGATTATAGCTTCCCCATTCACATACTCAAAAAGTTGCCTGTGTAAGATTAGATGCTTTTACAGTTGTGCCTATTAGATTATAACTCTGGAATTTAACGTTGTTGTTATTCTTCCCATTACTTTTCTTTTCATTTTTCAGTTTTCAATCTAATCCTAGACGGTTGTTCACTTCAGGTTGTACAGCACAGCAATGAGACTTGGAGAGCTTCAATCAAATTACAATATACAAATAAACCCTGAGGAGTATGCCAATGAGAATCTTAAGTTCGGTTTAGTTGAAGTTGTGTACGAGTGGGCAAAGGTTTCTTATGCTAAAACACATCAATTTAACCTTTCATTAGTTCTGGATGGTTTGTGACCTCGTAAGTTTCTCCATTTACAGGGTACTCCATTTGCTGATATATGTGAACTTACTGATGTTCCTGAAGGCCTGATAGTGCGCACAATTGTCAGATTGGACGAGACATGTCGTGAATTTAAGAATGCTGCAGCTATCATGGGTAATTCTGCAGTCTACAAGAAAATGGAATCTGCTTCGAACGCCATAAAGCGTGACATAGTTTTTGCAGCTAGTTTGTATGTTACGGGAGTGTAATTGTGTCAATGCTCGAGGAATCCATGCCATACCCTGAGCATGGGAGGGGTGTTGTAATTGTCTTGCTGTAAATTAAACCACTAGCGTATGTTGTAGTAGCTGGTTCTGTATTGATATTTGGCAGCTTTATCATGTGGTCTGTACTATATTCTCTAGTTAATTTATCCAATGATCAATGTAGATGATGCAGAACGTTGGCAGATTTTTTCACTAATGTCAATTTTACTTCAGAAGGCTTACCTCATCCTGTGATTTTTACAATTAGGCAAAACTAGACGAGTGTCATCTTCATTCTCGTGCAACATTGTGCTGCATGTTGTAGCCGTATTACCTAACAGTATCTGTCATGATCATTTAGCATGCTTATTAGCATGGTTATCAATATCTAGCATGTTGTAGCCGTCAGAACGATCTCAAGACCTCTTGAAAGGAGAAGGGAATAGTATCAGTTGAGCTCATTGGCATGTGGTAGCCTGCGCTATGCATACATTATTTTCTTTCAGGTGGTGTTAAGTGATTGTTCTGTGAAGTAGGAATTGTTGCCATGCTTGGCTGATTGTATTTGAATATGTGATGAACTTGGTTTCTTGCTTCTTTCAATGCCCAAAGTCTCGCTGAATGTTGAATGGCTCTCAAGACTTCTTGTTGCCATTTTCACGCATCTGTTCTGTCAACAGCTTGTGAATCTGTTATGGTTCCTGTTTGTCTTTGTATTACCTTCTTGTGAGGGCTGCTGTTTAATTTTTGGATTCTGGCAGAGCTTCCTCCGAAGCTCAACATAAAATAATAATAATAATAATAATAAAAACAATATATTCTTCAGAAACGAGTTTCCATCCAAATATCACAAGCACAGAAGCTGCAGTTTTTTTCCCAGAACAAATTCAAGGGCTACGTTCACTCAAGCAACAATTGTTGTGTTGAGTCTTTATTTGCGACAGTCAACACTTGGTACGGACTGACAATAAGCAAAGAAACATGCATGATCTAGCTCTTTATTCAAAGATAACATCTCCAGCCACCCTTCTTTTCAATTGTCACTCGACTCACTCCTCTTGGGCTTGTCTGAAGCGGAAGTCACCTGAACATGTAATCACACGGTCGAGTTAGCTCAACCTAAAAACTCTTGCAGAACAAAACCCTAAAAAATAAAACAAAAAGATTATTGTAAATTGTAAGTAATGAAATGTACCATATCAGCATCAGCTGGAACCCAATCATTAGTTGCTGGATTTCCTTTGCAAGAGGCATGGCAACTGGTTGTCGAATCTGGTGCTAGGCTGAAGCGCTTGCCATATTCGTTCTCCGTTTTGATGAACCCTGTTCCTGTCTGCAAAATGAAGAAAACTCCCGTGATATCCCTAAGTTTTTACTACTAACGTAAATGAGTCAAGCTTTTGCAATTCCTTATACACCCCCTTTTATTTTTCCCTTTGTAACTGATCCCTTTGCCAAAAATTAAGAAACTTTCACCAGGCTAATCTAAAATGATCAAATTAAAAGAAGATACTGAACTGAGTAAGGCAGAAAAAGGTAGGATATTGGACAACTAACATTTTATTTAGATGTATGAAAAAAGTAAAGAAACAAAAGAATTGGACTAGAATATGTAGCTAGGCATAGCAATTGTAATACCGTGTGGTGTTGCTTGTCAACACAGTTGAGATCCTGGTAATACTCTGTCTCTACAAATTCATCAGTCACTTTGCTGCTTTCATTTGAAATTATTTTCTGCATTCAAAATTATAAAAAGAAAAAGAAAAATCAATCTACAAATCCACATTCAAGAGTTTCTCAGATGCATAAGAATAATCAAGAACTGTCGTGGGCTAGCATGGTAAATGAAAGCTCAAGAAACTAACCTGAGGATCAGTTTCGAGACGTTGAAACTCAACGTATTCTGGGTTGAAGCTTTGATCGCCATTAGTGGTGAGTGCATCAACGTATTGAACGGAATACTCGCTGCGTTGAGGCTTAGAGTGACGCTTAGGAGCTATTCCCTCGAAATATCCTCTTGTTTCCTCCTCTTGTTTTGCCTCTTCCTCGACTGACACGTGAACATCACTCCTGTTAGGCCTCTTGTAGAACTCCATTCCTCTCCTCTTTCCCTTTCCTTCTCTCTTTAATTTTCCTTTTCTTCAAAAGCTATCAAGTAGCCCACTTCTTTTCTGACTTCTAGCACTATTTAGTTGAATTTTATAAAGAAAGAAAGTCGATGGATGGATGATAGAAAGATATTTTTGCTTTGCTAACCATGTTCCTGACGTAGTACGGATATTGGGACCAACAAGTTAAATGTCTTACAACCTCATACAAAAATATCTTAGAAACCTTATCTCATATCTGACTGTTTCAACGGGACTGGTAGGTCTGAATGCGACAGCTTTTAGCAGAATGAACTTGAAACCAACCACACCTTACTGGCCCAGTTCCTGAAATCCTGGTTCTGTTCCTGGCAGGCTGGCACCATATGAAGGGTGTATATGCTCGATATATCCTTGAAAATTAACCAAGTAATTTGGTTGATTATGCACTAATCCATGGTGTTTTTTTTTTATTTGACATGGATCAAAGCTCTACAACAAATGGATTCAAGATGAACACAGACATTCTGAATTCTGACAAGGTCAGTGTCCATTGTTTTCGGCATGCATTAGAAAGATAAACTTTGTGAGCTCAAAATAGGGTTCATGAAAGAAAAACTCAACTGTCATTTCCTTTTAACCTTTGCTAGCAAGTTTGCTTTCCAGTTAAATCTCTAAAAGCTCTCCCACTCACTCACCGAACAATGTTCAAAGCTCTATTTACATGAACTTGAAGCCATCCACCGATCTATCACGCCTATCTTAATTTCACCTGCATGTCACTTTACTTGCACTTTATTATCATTGTCTGCTCGTCTTCCTATTCTCATTATTTACAATCAGTTTACTTGATTGGTGTGCCATTATTAGTAGTTTGACCAACTAGCTTGTCATTGACTTGTTCTCAATATCTTCCATACAAACTACAAAGGTATGTCGCCATGCCAAGTATTTTAGGTGGAGGTTAGCTCTTGTGATGTTAGCTTCCAAAACTTGAAAAAATAGCACTACTTTTGAGGGCGATCACGGCTTGAATCTTACACTAGCATATTATACCGTGCACCGTGCTTTGCATGTTAATAATATTTTTTTTTAAAATGTAAAACTAAAATAAAAAATATAATTAGATCTTACAAACGAATTTAAAATTATTGGATCCAGCTAGGATATAATTTATATCCTAGCTGGATCTAAAATTATTGGGTTTTATCAATTAAATATATAATTTATTTATATATTTAATAATATCTATAAGTCAAAACTGTTGAATAAAAAAATCTAAAAAAAATCAAATAATAATAAAGCTTTGAATCTCATGTACTAATGTTATAAAATTAAAATATCCTCTATTACCCAACATAATATTATGTTATAATATTTATGAATTATTTTTTAAAGTATTTTATTGTTAAAAAATTCTCTTATATAATACAAATATATAAAGTATATAATGTGACTCAAAAATTTATTGAGAGCTCCATCAACTTTAATATAATAATATTAGCTTTTATTTTAAAGAGTTCATTACGATTATATGTGAGACATGTATTAAGAATATGCATACATAAAAATTTTATGCTACTATTTAGCTGTATTTTGAATATTTATAAAGTTTGTTAAAATATATAAATCATTTTGTCTAATCTAAAACAATCAAAGATAACACACTACAATTATCAAGATTTGTTTTTATAAAAATAATATTACTAAATGAATTCCTCTTTTATATCAATTAAAGATAACATAATCTTTCAATAGGTGGGATAACTTTCCTCTTTTTTTTTTTTCTTCTGATTTCTTTATTTTTTATTGAAATACATTATGTGTATACTGCAAAGACAAACATGCTTTAATAAGAAAATTCAATGCAACCTTAAATAATTTTTTTTTATCGTCACTCAATTTTTGTACAATATAAAAAAGTCTCATTAATTTATTTTCTCTTTATCGTATGAAAAAAAGTTATATAAGAGAAAAGAAAAAAAATTCAAGAGGAAAAAAAATAATAATTTGAAGTAAAGAAAAAAAATTTAAATTTTTTGAAAGTATTTTTGAAACGCAAAAATAAACATGCTTTAATAAGAAAGTTCAACCCAACCTCAAATGAAAAAAATTATCATCACCTAATTTTTGTAGAATATTAAAAAACTCCCATCAATTTATTTCCTCTTTACCATATGAAAACAAAATTCAATAAGAGAAAATAAATTAAAATTGATTTTTTTATATCATTACATCAAAATAATACAAAAACATTAAAAATATTAATTTGAATTAAAGAAAAAAAAATTCTCAAATTTTTTTAAAGCATTTTTGAAATATAAAAACAAACATGTTTTAATAAGAAAATTCAACTCAACCTCAAATAAAAAAAATTCTCATCACTCAACTTTTGTACAATAAAAAAAAAAAACTCTCATCAATTTATTTTCTTTTTATCGTATGAAAAAAAATTAAATTAAAGTAAAAAAAATTAAATTAAAGTGTTGGTCCTGCTAATGGGTTTGGCTGCGGAGCCGGACCCAATAAACTAGGGTGTGGCTGCGGAGCTAGACCCAATAACAGGACCTAATGCTAATGGGTCCAGTCGAGGCCAGACCCAAAAGCTATTGGGTTATTTTAGGGAGCCGAATCCAAAGCTATTTTAGGTCCTTTTGAAAGCGATTTGGATCTGGTTATGGCTTTCAAGCCAAACTCAATAGTTTTTGGCACATAAAATAGAAAAGACAATGCCCTCAACAGTAATTTTTGACTAAACACGACAAAGACAACACTCCCCACAGGCATTACAGTGTCGTCCACAGTACAAATAGGCTATGGCTCCACAATGCAATGAGTATGTGTCTACAATAAATATACAGTGTTTTTCCCACGCGTTTTAATATAATATATAATGGGTTGCTATGCTATGATTGGATTAATTTTTTTTTTTAACATAAAAAATGTTCAGATGTTGTTAGAGTAATTTCTAGCAAAGAAAAAACTTTAAATCGTGCGAGGATTAGTTTGATATGACTCGATTGACTTAGTAAGTTTAAAAATAATTCTGATGATCGATAAAAATATAAGTTGACTAAAATAAATTCTAAGATGATATTTTTAAAAATATCAAAACAATAATATATTGGATTGACCCGGGCTACTCGAGTTAATCTGTCAAATCTAGAACCTGCATCAAGAGATGGTAATAACATAATAAAAAATAAATTAAAATAAATTATAAAACTCAATTCTCAATTTACTCATTGTCGAAGAATTCAGGTGAAGAAAAAAATTCACTTAAATTAAAAACTTAAAAAACAACATGAGACAACTTGGGTTTACCTGTCAAACTTGTGACTCAAGTTATGAGACCAGAATAACCTCGAAGAAAAACAGAAACAAAATATAAAACCTATTTTCTAACCAACTCTATGTTGAAAGATGAAATTAAAGAAAAAAAATCAATGAAAAAAAGGACAAAAAAAACTTGAGTCAACTCGGGTTAACCTACCAAACCCGCAACCTGGGTCATAAGATCAAGATAACCCCATAGAAAGAAAATTAAAACAAATTATAAAGTTTAAGTCTCAATCAACCCAATATTGAAGGATAAAATTAAAAAAAAAATGACTCGAATAAACCTGGGTTAACATGCAAAACTTGCCACCCAAGTTGCAAGACTGAAATAACCCTATAAAAAAAATCAAAACAAAGTATTAAGTTTAATTCTCAATCAACCAAATGCTAAAATATAAAATTAAGAAAAAAAAGGAAAAGTAACTCGAGTTAACTTGTCAAACATGTGACTCGAGCTATAAATCTATAATAATCACATAAAAAACAAATTGTAAACCATGACAAACCATGATCTCCTGTAAAGTTAATATTAAAGTATAAGATTAAAATTGAAAGAAAAACTAGATTAAAAAAAGAAGAAGCACTGTGTAAGTGAACAGTGACATGTGAGTTTGTGAGGAGGTGAACATTAATTTCATCACGTCTTCTATTTTTTTTTAATTATTATTATTTATAAAATCTTAATGTTAATAGCAGAGCCTAAAATAGGAATCTGTTAATCCTTGACGGATGCTCATGCCTAGCCAACAGATTCCTAACTGCGCCCCATCCATCGATGTTAACTAACTAACTAACTAACTAATAACTAATAACTAACTAACTAACTACCTAATCAATCATAACTCGAACAATTAAATTAATGATGCAGAATGTTCCCGCCTACCTACAAAACAAGAGGAACTCTGTTCTTTAATCTGTAAAGAAGCTTCTTTGTATGTGCATCTGAACACATTTTAAGTTCAATCACACTTATATTTCTGATTAATTATTTAATTAATGTTCCTTTCTCTAATTAATATATAAACAGCTTCTGAAATGGGACCTTCTCTAATCGAATTTCTTTAATTTTTAATTATCTTGAGTTCCTTTTATATGTGT
>Ga0325403_1004430_pt1 | contig 13060 bp, 7 predicted proteins | sample PopdelMetagenome_19_FD_205665 | JGI IMG/M metagenome (GOLD analysis project Ga0325403, IMG submission 205665) | Populus deltoides microbial communities from Bellville, Georgia, United States - Xylem-PdKOR-R4 | ecosystem: Host-associated > Plants > Phyllosphere > Stem > Wood/Secondary xylem...
TAATAAGGTCACCTCCTTTCTCTTTTCCTAACTATCGATTTTCCTTCACACAATAAATTTTTTTTATTTATAGTAAACATAACAAGTAATTGTTCATTGTCAGGGATACTTTAATGTCTTAAAAAAAATTAAAGATGTAGATTCTGAATATTTTGGATTAATTTGACAGTAAATTTGTTTACCCATTGAGCTTCTATAGGAGTGGAAGTAATTCTTCTATGGAGATTTTCTGTCCATTAAAAGTTATAATGATGTTGGAAAAAACAATATAGGATTATCTCATTCTTCTTAAATCTTAATCCTCCTATTAGAGCAGAGGAGTAGAAGCTTGGTGGTGAAGCGAGGCAATTTCCGTTTTGATATTTTTTTTAATTCATAGTAGCCCCTATTAGTTTTAGGTTTTTAAATTAGCAAATATGCATCGTTTGTATAATTTCCTCAAGATTTTTAATAAATCATGAGAAAGTTAAATTCAACTAAATTTAATTTTTAAAACACTAATTTCATTGTTAAATAAATATTTTAAAAACATATTATATTGATAACTATTAAAAAAAATAAAATGAGGGTCTTACATAAACAAAAATTTATGCATCCAATAAATTATCAAACCATTATTTTTATGTGCATGTCCTATTTTGTATTTTAATATAAGTATGACATATATAATGGAAACAATCATAGAATCTCAAACCAATTGGCAAGTAGATTCTGTGGTTGTTTCTGCAACAAACTAATATTAGGACAACCGAACTATCATAATGCACAATAGTTAACTTATGTGAAAAACCAAGATTATCACTCAAACCTCTTAGCCATGAAACTTCATTCGTTGCCTTTGTAAATGCCATATACTTAACCTTTGTTGTAGATAAAACAATAATAGTTTACAAAATTTCTCTCCAACTCATTACACACTCGAGATAGTGAAAACATAACTGTTAATGACCTTCTCTTATCCAAATCACTAACATAATATGAATCTAAAAGCCCTCAACACTACTTTTAGTGCTACTACCATTGTCATTTATCAAACCAACATGTGTAGTACTTCTATGATAACAAAATATCAATTTCATAACATGCCAATAAACTTTACCAAGATTTTCCATAAACCTACTAACCATAATAACATGTGAAATGTGTGGATAAGTACAGGTCATAACATACATAATGCTTCCAATTACACTAGCATATGGAACACCTAAAATTAGCTATAAATGGAGTACTTACTGGCTTGCAGTCTTGTATACAAAAAATGCTCGAATATCTTCTTAAAATACTTTTTATTTGATAAGTATAACTTGCCAGTGCTTTGGTCTATGCATATCTCTATACCTAAAATCATTCTAGCTATACCTAAATCTTTTATCTCAAACTCAATACTCAACCGATCCTTTAAACTGTTGATCTCAAATATGTTCTTGAAGGTAATCAACATATCATCAATACATAACAACAAGTACATAAATGAGCCATCTAAGATCTTCATGAAATACACACAGCAATCATAGTCACTTTTAAAGTAATAATGCCTAAGTATAAACATATCAAGCCTTTTATACCACTTCCTTAATGACTGCTTCAAAACATACAATAACTTCTTCAATAAATGCATATTGTTTTACTTACCTTGAGAAATAAAACCCTATGGTTGATGCGTATAGATCATCTCCTCCAACTAGCCATATATAATAGTTGTTTTGACATCTTGTTGTTCAAGTTCTAAGTCAAACAAAGCAACCATAACAAACAATACTCATATAGAACTATGTTTCATAATTATAGAAAACACTTCATTGAACTTAACACCTTCTTTTTATGTACAACCCTTAGCATCTAAGCTTGTTTTAAACCTTACACCCTTAACCACTAGGATTTTATCTTTTCTTTCGTAAATCCATTTGCACTTAACAATCTTCTAACCATACGGTGGTTTAACAATCTCTCATTATTCAATCTCCTTATTTATAGCAAGTATCCATTAAGAAGATTCTTTGCAAGAAATTACCTTTTATAAGAATAAAGATCATGATTATCAAGATTATCTGCAATTTTCAAGGTAAAATCATCTAAATCAGCTTAATTATACTTAACTAATGCTTTTATATGTCTTCTTTGCCTTTATATAGAAATATTATAAGGTTGTTCCTTAGGTTAATTTTTAATAACAATAACCTATGCCACTTCCTCAACAACCTCAGCTGAAGCATGTTCTTGCATTGTCTCTAAAGCTCTAATCTCAAGCTTCTTCTATTTGCTAGTATCCTAATCAACCTCAACATCAATACCAGTCGACTCATTTTCTTTGTGAAATATAGTAGAACCATCAAAGGTCTCATCGATATTAGTTTTAAGTGATTTGGGATCAACACACTACAATTGATATCCCTTTACCGTAGATGCATAGCCTAGAAATATGCATTTCCTTGCTCTCAACCTAAGTTTATTTTCCTTAACATGAGTATAAGTAGGACAACTAAATACTCTCAGTTTAGAGTAATTAGTATGAGAACAGACCATATCTTATATGGATTCTTAAACTCTAAAATCATCGATGAAAATTTATTCACTAGATAACAAGCCATGTTAACTGCTTCATCGTAATTGTTCTTACAATCTAGTTTGTGAAAGAATACACCATGTTCTTTCTAAGAGTGTCATGTTCGTACATTCAACAATCCTATTTTGATGTGTATTCATAACAGTGCGAAGTCCAACAATTCTTTTATTCTTGTAAAACTCATCAAACTCACCTGAGTAGAATTCCAAACTATTATAAGTTCTTAAAAGTTTGATTTTCTTACCAATCTATTTCTTAACCAAGGTTTTTCACTGCTTGAAAGTGATAAACATATCACTCTTTCTCTTTGAAAAATACATCTAGACCTTTCTAGAGTAGTCATTAATAAATATTATGCTCTACCTTTTGATATAATAGGAGAAGGACCTAAAAAAAGATAACAATACAAAAAAAGACACATGGACTAAACAATGGTGTCTTTGTAAATAAACCCTTCCCCTTTTATCTTGAGCTGGCTGATAGGTTCAAAAGTATCAAGAGGAGGATAGAGCTAAAAATACTTCTTCATTCATTTTTTTCTTGCTTTCTCCATAAAACTTGATGAGAGAATGGATTAAGAACCTAAAAAGAAAAGTTAAGTAGAGAAATTTGTACCAAAAGTAGTGTGCTAGGAAGAAAAATAGGGGTTAGAGTCTAGAGAGATAACCTAGCTCTTGTCGAAGAAAGAATAAGATTTAAGAAGAATTTTCAAAGAAACTCACAAATTGAGTGCAAAGTATATGGGTACGTTGATTTATATGTTGTATTATCTTGTTTTTCTTGTGTTGTGGATTAGAGGATAAAAATCCCCAATATACATGTTTACGGTTCATTTATAAAATTTAAAGGAATGTTTTTTTTTATGAATTTTCGGGTTATTTGTATGATAATGACTTGAATAATGACATTTAGAAGGAAAAAACTTAGTTGGAACTTATGAGTTTTTGATGATTTAGGGTAAACCATATGAAGGGAAAAGAAAGAGATGAATATATGTTATAAATTTGTGATTTTGGTGGTGAGAAACTAATATGGAAGCCTAATATGTTATGCTAAATCAAAATTATTACTAAGAAATAATATTTGAAGGCATGAAAGATAAGGAATTGATTAAACCTTGTGAAAATATATGATCATTCAATAAGTAAATAAAATGAGTTGAAATGAAATAAGCTTTAAACCAAGTTTGAAAAATGTAAATTTTTATATGTAATAGAAAATGATAATTAGAAAGTTGTATGAAGAAATGTGATTTGTAAAAATATTATAAACCAAATGGTTTTAGGAGTGGGATCGAGTATGAATGAATGAGATGAAAGAAATGGAACAAATTAAAAGAGAGAACTTAAAAATATTGAACACTTGGGGCCGACCATAGAGGAGGTCTTAGTGAATTGGATTAATTGATGATAATCCATATGAATTGTGATTAGTTTTATGTATAGTTGATGTAATGATGCTTAGAAGGGTAGTGGCTAATATTATCTGTTGAATTATGATTATTAGTATACTTTCAAGTAAGGGTAATAAGTAGAAAAATAGAAAATGGATATATGAGAATGATTTTCATGTTTGGGTTACACATACGATGTTTATAGTAGTTTCTTTAAAAGTGTAAACAGTTGAAATGAGTGTTTATGTGTGTGTGTTGTTGAACTTAAGATGTTAGTAAAATTAAAGATCAAATAGTCATGAAATTTGATTAAACTTTTAGTAATGTATTCTAGGAATTAAATAGCACATAAGAACTATCATGACAGCTTTGTATGGTTAAAAAATGAATTGTTGTAACAGCCTAACCAAGAGAGAATGAGGGTTGTTATGACAACAACAAAGTGTGAAATTGGGCTGCTATGACAGCCCAATTATGAGTGAATTGAGGGATGTTATATTGGTATAAAAATGAGCGAGTTTGGGCTAATTTCCACAACATAATATGTGTAATTATGAGTTGTTATGAAAGCTAAGAATGCATAAGTTTGAGGATTGTTTTGACAGCCCGAAGGTGCTTAAACAAGGATTGTTATGATGATTGTGAAAGTGTATATTTAGGAACTATTATGAGTGTGCTTGATTATGAACTTGTATAATAGTCATGAACGTGTGTATATTTAAGCTATTATAAAAACAATATGAGTTGTGTGCGAGTGTACGCGGTTATGGCTGAAATGATACATGTGTATGTGGTAGGTTGATAAGAGAAAATAATTGCCAAACACGGAAACTAAAAAGTGCATTATGGTATGGATAAATGGTTAAATTAGATAGTGTATTGTGTTTTGATATTGAAAGTAATATGCCTAAAAAAATAAATTAAGGGAATTATGATAAATAATGAGTTTTGTTAAAAATGATCAAATTGTTAATTTAGTTAATTTTGTAGAGATTTAGGAAAGTTGATCTTGATTGTTGGATTTAATTGTGTTGAGAATTATATTCAAATGCTAAGTATAAGATGATTGAAATTCATTGATGAAAAATTAAGTCATTTAGACATTGAAATTCGTTAAATAAAAATTAAACCATTTAGACAATGAAATTCATTAATAAAAAATTAAGCCATTTGGATAACGACATGATGTGTGGACACTAAAATGAATTATGAAAAAAAATAACAAAACATTCAAACAATAAGTGTTATAGTAATGTAAATGAATATATGTGTTTGAGTGTTGGATTGAATTGTGGAAACAATTTGAAAAATTCTATGTTAAAACCCCAAATTGGTAATGTAAATATTAAATATTGGGTTTTGATATATTAAACATGAAATTATAAATTAGAGATATAAAAGTATTAAATGAGGACTTAACTTGATGGCATGAATATTGACTTAAGGATTGAATTATTAATTAATATTTGAAATATGATTGGATATTAATTAGAATGTTCAAATGAATAGAAATCTTTATGGTTGAATTTGTGATTGTTGGTGTTAACATATATACATGAATTAACTATGTGTATGTGATAATCAAATGAGGTATTGAATTTATACTATTGGGATGTGTAAGAAGCATAACCAGAAAATGACATGTTATGGCAATGTGCACTAGAAGCTTAAGGTAAGGGTCACCCCTTTACTTCCTTAAATATTCAAGTTTTTTTAATGCTAGAATATAATAGATATTATACGTATTTTATATTATCATGTATCATGTGAATATTGTTTATGGGTATGAGAATTATTATTATTATTATTATTATTATTATTATTATTATGTGAATATTACTTATGAGCATGAGAAACATTGTTATGTGAATATTGCCTGTAAACATGAGAAATATTATTATTGTGTAAATGTTGCCTAGACATTGTTATGTGAATATGCCTACGAGGCTAGAAATTAGTATGTATATGTGTGTGTACATAGATGATTTGTGATTAATCGCAACAAAGGACATTCTTATGTAAATAAAAAATTGACTAATCGTCTTGGGTAGAGTTAGCGGCATTAATGTAATTGAGTGATTGATATTTAACTAACTAGCTGTCCTAGGTAGAGCTAGTGGCGTCAATACAATTGAGTGTTGGGATATTTAATTGACTAGCCATCCTGAGTGAGGCTCGTGACATTAATATAATTGACTATTTGGATATTTAACTGATTAGTCGTCCTGAGTGGAGCTAGTAACGTCAATGTAATTGAGTGTCGAGATATTTAATTGACTAGCTATCCTAGGTGAAGCTAGTGGCATTAATGTAATTTATTGCTGGTATATTTAACTGACTAGCTGTCCTGAGTGGAGTTAATGACGTCAATTTAATTGACTGCTAGTATATTTAATTAACTAATTGGCCTGAGTGGAGCTAGTGGCATCAATGTAATCAACTGTCAGGATCTTTATTTGTCTAGTCATCCCGAGTGAAGCTTATGACGTCAATATAATCAACTACAGAGATATTTAATTGACTAGCTGTTTTGAGTGGAGCTAGTGATATCAATGTAATTGATTATCGGGATACTTGATTGACTAAGCTACTTGGAGTGGAGCTGGTGGCATCATTGTGATTAACTTGTCGGGTTATTAATGGATTATTAGATGGAATCTAATAATTTACTATTAAAATAAAATTTTGTATCATTTTAAAGTTTTAATTATGGATTAAAAAAATAAAAATAGAGGAATATATGTTATGTTATACTATTGTTAAATTCTATTATTGATTAGTGATGTAATGGTAAACGTCAAGGATGGTTTGATCATGAATTTGTTTGGAATGTTTTTGAATTGTTGATGTTGATACTTGAGATTTTTTATTTTTTAGGAGAGATTGAGCCAAAACTTTGGTAGAATATTAAATAACTAAAATGGGAGTAACATGTAGTCACGAATGATAGATTATGAAAGGAAAAAAATGTCTAGGGTTTCAATGATTTATGCCCAAAGATGTATTTGAAATATACTTTAGAAGTTAGGGGTGTTATATAAAACTACCAGTGTGATGATGTTGAAATTTTATGACGTGTTTTATATAAAAAATGACTAAATACAATATGGAAATAGTTTTTGTATAAAAAAATCTGTTGAAATTTCATTCAATTGGATATTTTCATTTGAAAATAATAAGTGGACGTAAATTACAAGCCTTAAATCTTTTTAAAAAATGAGTTAAAATAGTATAAAGAATAATAATATGATTTATATAAAAATGAAATATGAGTGTTTATGTGAAAAGTTTAATTACACATATTAATACTCTTTTGCCTCACTTAAATTAGACCATTTAATTCAACATTCAAAGTAGAAATATAATTGGTCATATTGACATTAGAATATGAGTTCAAGATCTGGTTATTTTAAAGCTTTTTTGTATTAATTTTATAATAATTTCAATATCTTAATCTTAAATTTTAAATTGATTTTTATTATAGCCGCGCTATATTTTAAAATAAATTGATTTTTTTATTTTAAATTAAAATTTTAAAATGTTTTTAATTTTTTTAATATACTAATATAAAAAAATATTTTAATAATTTTTAAATAAAAAAACTTTAAAACACAATAACCAATCATAAATTAGAAATGATCATTTTTGATTTGGTTCGGTTTAAAAAAAATAACCAAACTGATTTAAAAAAACCAAAACCGGTAATCGACCTGTTTCGGTTTGGTTTTTTTAGAACAAAAACCGGTTCAAACCGGTTTGACTTGTTTTTTTGATTTGGTTCGGTTTTTTCAGTTTGATTTGGTTTATTTTTTTGGTTTTAAACTTGTAAAACTAAAATTAAATTCAATCCGTTAGTTTTTTTAAAATTCCAATCGATTTAATCAATTTTTTAATTTTTCATTTAATTTTTTTTATTTTCTCATTTTTTCTGCTAACCCTAATCATAAACCTCTCTTATGCGAGCTCGAGTCATAGCGCCACATGTAATACCAAACTCTATCTGGTGTTGAAGTAATACTAGCAGTACCAGGACAATATAAAAAAAAATCGTACACCACTAACCTCCCTTCTTCTAATCCATAACTCACTTTCGGACTTATGATTATTTGGTCTGCAACTGCAACTGCACCGGTGGGCTGAAATCAACAAGAGGTAAACAGGAAGATATGGGAAGGATATTTGTAGTGGAGTTAGAGGGTCGTTCTTACAGATGCAAGTTCTGTGGGACCCATTTAGCTCTCCCTGATCAACTTGTCTCAAAGGTAAACCAAAACCCTCCATTCTTTTTTTTTTTTTTTAAGGGGTTCATGGAATTGTTGATTCTGTTTGTTTTAGTTCACTGTCATGTATTGTGCTTGCATTTGAGTTATTCAACTCTTTTGGGGTCTCATATTTTCTTTTTTTGGCCAGTCTTTTCGTTGCCGCAGAGGAAAAGCTTATCTCTTCAATAATGTGTGAGTGCTTCAATTTTGACAGAAGTTCTTTCTTGCGTTCTTTTGAAAATCTTGATTAATTAATGATCTCTTTAATGTCCCATTTATAAAGCTTTAATCTCTATTTTGATAGCGATTTGCTGGTGAACATGCCTAGGTAGATAACTTTTAAATCTTTTTAGATAATATCTTGTGATTTGTGGCTGGAGTGCGATGCAACAAGAAGATTTTTAATTCTAAACGAGGATTCAAGTAGTGGCACTTTACATAGTTAGCATTGATGGTCCTATCTTGTTTTCAATTTGTGTGCATTGTTGGCTGGACGCCTAAACTTTGAAAGGCATGAAAGGCTCTCTCCAAGCTAGAGCTTTATGTATCTCTTTCACTGTTTTGGCTCAAATTTCTGAAATTGAGTTTCCTACCTCTAAGCCCAGTATCCGTTATCCTTTTCCCTCCTTTTGTGCTGCTAGGATTGGAGAATTTACATGTTCTTGCAATGAAAATTCTAAAGTTCAAACATTTTTCCTTCTGCTGTTTATTTGCATTATGTAGTAATTTTATTTGTCTTGTCTTTTTTTGATTGGTGATAATGCACCACAGCAGGAAAAGTTGTTCAAAATATAATTCAAATACATAAGAAGGTACTAAAAAAATCCAGAAATTAATTAGCTGTGGTGATGAGCTGGTCAATTCTCAACCATAGTTGATTGCATGCTCAAAACACTGAAATTTGGATGTTTTATTCTTGGTTTCTCACCAAACTTTTCAGAGTAATCACATTGGAATGGAACGATAATTAGTACAACTCTTGTGAGCATAAAACCTCCGATGACAGCATCAGGAATTTTCTCTTCTGATGTTTTTTCAAATTTATGAGGTGGCGTTGTGTTGCTTGATATATAACTTCTCCTGTTGGTGCTGAAGAAATAAAAAACTTTATCTGCAAAAGTTTATTTTAAACACCTGTTCCACAAAGCACTAGTGTTGAAGACAGTGGAAATCTAATGAATAGTGAGAGAATGTAAAGCTATTGATAACAATAGAAGAAGATAAAAAGATCCCTTGAACAACTTAAGAATGAATGATAGTTGGAAAATGTGCCTTTTCCGTCCATTTAGTTGCATTATCTACTTCTTTGATGGTTTACTATCAGGCTGTCCTGATTTATATTTAATGTTATTGTCCTAAATATTCTACCCATATGGATCTGGATGGTATTGTCTGGACATAGATTGATTCATTTAATGGTTCTGTTTTTCTTCCCAACTTGCTTCCAAATCCTCAAGGTCGGACCTATAAGAAAACTAGGCAATTGACTGTTAGGATTTTAAGATTTTTTCAGATGTTTTGGATTGCATGCCAAATTTGGATTTATTTTTTTTTTGTCCAAGGACCAAGTTTGACAGAAAAATGCTAGTAATTTTTATCGTTGAGCAATTGTAACTAATTTCACATTGAAAATACTTTCCTCCAAATTTGTGTTCTCACTGTAACTTCTCTCTTTCATATCTTCTTTTCTAAATTTCATGTTTTTCTTTCTTCTTCAGTCCATGAAATTTGAATGTGTCATTTATCAGGCACCAAAAGAACCATTTAGAGCACTGCTACCATCAAAATGCCAATAACTCCATAAATAAAGTTTAACCATCAGTAAAATGTCCTGATATCAAGTTTTTCTGCTGAAGCATTGCTACCATCTTCCCCTGCATGATTTATTTTTTCCCAGCATATTTAATTTAAGCACTGCTTCCATTTTTTCTCGTGGAAACTGATCACTGCTCAGAACTCAAGGTCTTGATCATCTATTTATACGAGAGTTGACAAGAACTTGAATGACATATTAGCGGTGAAGATTTTGGTCATATAATCAGGGGTCATCCTCTTGGATGCTATTGATCATGTCTGCATTAAATAATCCTTCAATGAAGGTGCCCTAAAGTGCTCATGTAAATATACAACCAAAACTGTAAAAGCCTGAAAATATACATACCCAGTCAAGATGTGATATGATTGCATTGCGATGCCTAAGGACACAATCTAACAAATTGTTGTATTGAAATTGTTGTATTGAGTAGTCATATCATAGTCTCTTACCTTAAAAATGGCTGCATGTGTAGAATCACCAACTATGAGAAATATTGTGCAACATGGTCCTTTCAAAAGACTAGTGTTAAGATTATTCCTGGCAGTGATTCCCTTATCTGTGTGCGCGCACACACTCACACACTCAAATCGCATTACCATAAAAATGGTTGCATGGGCAGCAGCACCAACCATGAGAAATATCGTGCAATATGGTCCTTTCAAAACACTGGTGTTAAGATTATGCCTAACAGTGATCCCTTTATCTACACACATGCACCCACACGCAAATTTCATCATCAAGTTCTTCAAGTGAATTGATTAGATAGAGGGGAAATGATTTTTTCTCATCTTGAGTATTTTCTATCTTATCTCTTCTATTGATGCACATTACGGACTTTGTGATTTCAGGGTGAACATCACTGTGGGAGTGTTAGAGGAGAGAATGATGCTTTCAGGAATGCATACTGTAGCTGACATATTTTGTTGCTGTTGTGGGGGAATTATTGGCTGGAAATATGTAATGTCTCTCTTTGACACACACAATGCTTGACCCCTAAAAATAACCCTTTGAAATATGGGTTTGGCTGTAAATGCTTCTGTTTTCATTGTAGGTGAAATCTACCTTCTGATTAGAATTCCCTAATTTGCCTTTTCCTTCCTGAACAGGAGGCAGCACATGAGATGAGTCAAAAGTACAAAGAAGGGAAGTTTGTCCTCGAAAGGTACAAGCTATGAACTTTGTTTCAAAATTCTAACTGTCATTGATTTCATGTATGCATGTCTATCAAACAGGGGGAGGATCGTTGGTGAAATGGACTTCTCAACAGAACTCTTTATTGATACCCATCCTGAATGAGTGACGCTGGAGATGTTCAAGATCTATTTTCATTTCTGTACGTGGTTGTGCTAAATAAAGCCGGAAAGGAGGCACTGCACTACTTCTGTATATAAGTGTTTACAGTAATTATATATTGAGGGAATTCCAGTAATCTATTTTAATTCTGATGGACATCTAAATTGTAATGAATGCAACTGTTTTGTTTTAATTCAGATGGAATTTTCTGTAGTGGTCTCTATTGTTTCTGGTCTGCCAAACTTCCAATTTGAGTTGACTACCATTATTAGAAAGGGTATTTGAACTTCAAAAGTAGTAGATTTGCACTCAAATTTTGAGGGTGTTTTAAAGTGCTGTAGTTGTAATATATATTTTTTTATTATTTTTATAAAAATTATTTTTGATATTAGGATATATTATCTTTACCAATCTTATAGGATCATTAATTATCATATAATCTTTGGCTTAGGAAAACTACACTATTAACATTACCAACTGTAGTTAACAATTTCTTGACAATTTATATTAGTTTAGCTAATGAAATTCATAAAGCTTTATTACAATGAGATATTCCTAATAAGGGGAGAGTCAATTAGGGTAAACAAAAAAACAAAATTCAATTCCCTTTTGTTTTATTTAGGAAATTGATCTTTTTTCCCCTTCATTTCAATTCCTAACATTATTATTATTATTATTATTATTAGTCATATCTTTTACATAGCCAAATAGTTTATCTTGGTTAAACTCTAGGAAGCTCCCTCGAAATTTAATCATGGGAAAGGAAGGCATAAAGTTGATGAAGCTTGAAGAAATCAACAAAGAGGACTACCCTGAAGAACTCAAAGAGCAAGGAGCAGCAGCTCTGCTTCTTTCCTGTCTGATGCACACAAGGGTTAGTTACAAAACTGCTTTGGCTTTGGATAAATTGAAAAGTAATATCCTTTGTTGTGCAAAGAGGCACCTGAGCTCACATTTCAGCAGGAAGCGTCTAAGAATTTCTCCAACTCGAGATTCTGGAGCTGTGGTTAGAAGAAACCATTTTGATGATCAAGAAGATGAACCCAACATTAAAGCTGCTGATAGAAACTTGCCAGGAGTGCCACCACAATTAAACTTGGAACTAGCTTTCAAGCTCATCGACGATTATGTCCCCTCTGAAGTCCCTTCAATTCCACGGTTAAATAGACTAATAGGAAATTGTCAATGTGCCACGGGTACGGGGAAAGGAGCTTCATTAACTATTTAGATTCAGAAGAGTTAATACTACCTGCGAGTAATGTTGATATCGACAAAATTAATATACTTGATTAGCTTTTTAAAATGAAAATTAATGATATTAAGAACTTTTAATATCAACATACCCGAGTACCTCCCAAGATAACATGAAACATTAATTAACTATTTCGGTACAAAAATAATCTCCAAGCCTTTTGAAAAACAGTGGACAGAGAGTGATTTGAGGGATGATCAAAGCAGGTCTGTCAATGAACAAAGCAGATGCACAAAACTACCTCTACCCTTTGCTTAATAAAGATGAGAAAATTGCTGAAGGAATTAAGGTGATTACTTATGACCATATGGCAAGGAATTTGAGATGGTGTTCAAGACTTGGGTGTCCAAGACTCGTGCCCTTACTAGAGGGTGGAAAGCATTCTTTCATGACCAAGATTTTGTTACTTTGTGGATGCTTAGAAGACTTGATACGGGAAAACTTTAATATAGAGAAAACAATAATATAATTATTAAAAAAA
>Ga0325403_1004437_pt1 | contig 13053 bp, 6 predicted proteins | sample PopdelMetagenome_19_FD_205665 | JGI IMG/M metagenome (GOLD analysis project Ga0325403, IMG submission 205665) | Populus deltoides microbial communities from Bellville, Georgia, United States - Xylem-PdKOR-R4 | ecosystem: Host-associated > Plants > Phyllosphere > Stem > Wood/Secondary xylem...
CGGGAATTGGGTCCAGCAGATGACCAGGGAAAAAGGGCTTCGAGATTTTAGTCACTATTCACTCCCTGACTCCTTTCAGAAAATCGTGAAAAGTCCTCCTGAGAGGATGATGCGATATGGAAGATAAGCTTCTTGTCACGTTTAAACTTTAAAGGTGTGGCAATGGCCAAGACACATAGCTTTGCCAAAATGTACTCCACAGTACACAGCAAAAAAAAGAAGAAAAAAAGAGCATCTGATTGAGACTAAATTCTATTTCATACACCTTCAAAAGTGATTTTTGAGAAATTACAACACCAGCTCTCACACAAAGCTACAAAAAAACAAGCTGTAAAAGAATTTAGCTATGGTGAATTGCGTTCTAACATCTGTAGGAAAAACGGATGTTAGGTTCATCCAAATAAAATAAAAAGAAATGAAATCCTTGGCAATCAAAAAGGCCAATTCACAAAGCACGACAGTTTCTTATTCTCATAAATGAAGCGAGATAAAAAGGTTCATCACAAGCTAAAATTAAAAAATGACATGCATTATCTTCAATAATGCTTAATAAAGCTACCATCAATTTCTTATAAAGGCACATGAATTAGGTTCACTTTGTTACTTGTTTATCGTGAATAAAATCCTATCTGCGGTAAATTTTTCAAAGATCATTACTGTTTGCATTTAATGTTAATAAATAATATTGCAATTAGACTACCAAGTTGGTGTGTCTGGCTTATCTATTCCTATACAATGTAATTCTCATTTTGATATATAACATTGTTGCGGTCTTGCTTGTTTTTACCTTTCAAAAACACTTTTAAAAAAATTTAATTTTTTTTTATTTTTTTCTTTGCTTCAAATTAATATTTTTTTTATGTTTTTAGATCATTTTGATGTGTTGATATAAAAAAATAAAAAAAAATATTATTTTGATACATTTCCAAATGAAAAACATTTTGAAAAATAACCGTAACCACACTCTCAAACACACACTCTCAAACACGCTCGAGATACTAGGAGTGCAACAAATTCGGAATTTTGTTTATTTTCACTTCCTTTCCAGCTTTTCTTTGATGGCAAGGAAGAGCTCCAAAATTAGAATGAAGGGAAAAACCTGTTAAGATTCCAAGGTAGTGTATAGAACTCCTCACTCCTGGTGTCGTGACTAAAATATCTGAACCTCTCCCACCAATGCCTGCCACTGTCTCGGCGGGTTATGCTGTGCGCCAGACTGTGAGTGCAGTCCAAGAAACAAGCAACTAAAATTGCCACTGTTGCTGGAGAGGAGAAGATCACTTGCATTATGTCGTTGAACTGAAGAAATCAGAACAACTTCATCAAAATACAAATCTCTTAATAAATTTATTGAACAACGATTATGCTATAAGATCAGATGCAATTCAAACATTCATAACCAGGTGGCACCGGTGTGGACAGGGCCACGACCAGAAACCAAAAGGTATTCCTTGAAGTACTGCAGCATAGGAAGGCCCAAGAAAAGAGAAAAGCCAAGGATGAACTTTGTTCTGAAGCTCTTGAGTTGCAGAACTGGAGAAATCCCAGACCAGCAGAAGCTGCTTCTCCCACAAAAATATCAGAGTCAAAAGTCGATTAAAATGGTTTCCTTGAAGGGAAGTTGACAGTAGAACAATGGAGCATAACTAAGAGATATTACAAAACAAATTGATCCCTGTTGATCTTTATATACCACGTTCAAAAACTAGTATAGAACACATAGATTCTTGTTTGATCTTTATTTTCCATGTGAAACTTCTTACTAAGTCAACCCTTCCTCTTTGCACTACGAAGTTACCGCCCTATTTTGGCTCCAACCAGTGAGTTATTATGTGAACTTGAAAAAAAGTGACAGCATGTATCAATCTTCCTAACCAACAGACAGAAAGATGAAAAATCTCATAGAAACTAAATTCATTTTCTCCTGTCGCTCACTATTTCATTTACCACAGCAATTCATATCTGTTCAGTTTATGAAGTTGAGTCTTGAATTAGGAATGCCATATGGTTTCTACAAAAACAACTACAGAATAGAGGTATACACTGACTAGTAAGAACAGAGGGCCTAACTACCTTGTGGTGACTATGGACTTTTCTCTAGCATCTTCTTGCAATCAGCTAGCAGCAACATGTGTTAGAAACGTTAATTCACATACAAAACTTTAATGGAGTTATGTGACTGCCAGTAGTCTTTAGTGTTTTAATCTTCATCGTTAACATTTCTATTGTAGAATCAGGCAAACTGTCCCACTGAACATCATTTTGCTCTTGGTAAAATTGATTGATAATTTAGATCCAGCCATAAAAAACATAGAAAAGTAATACATACCCGCATAGGCAAAGAGGACACAGTAAAGAGCTGCCACAATTGGCAATGGTATAGGAAGCAAGAACAGTCCCGAATTTTCCTGTTAAAGATAAGTTGCAACAGTGTAAGAACAATTACTGAGTAAACAATGCAATGATGGTGCCAGATTTCTATTCGCAAAATTGATAAAGACTTCAAGTTGAAATGATAGGAAAAAGATAAGGAGCCTTTTTTAAAAGGACAGTGGCCAATAATCATGACAGGACAAAAAGAGAATCTAAAACATTGATTGCCATGAGAAATGAAATTCAATTCATTCATAAAAAGATAATAAATAAAAAGAAAATAAAAGATTGCAATGTGGAATACTGCACTTAACACAGAAAAGAAAAGCATGAAGCCCGCTGTTATTTGAACAACTCTCCGACTTCCAACTCGTGTTAATCCCAAAAGACCTGCATTTTCACTGTAAGCATAACAGAGCAAAATTAGATTACTGAATTGGTAGGAGAGAATACTAGCATTAGGACATCCATCAATTCATCACACCCAACAACAACGATATTTTACATCTATGCATAAATAGAGCATCTTAAACAAGCAACATAATAGTTTGCAAATCAACATATGGATTGTAAAATCAAGATCCTTAGCTCTAATTTACCCAACCAATGTCAGCTTTCCTTAATGTTTTCTCTGATGGTACCAAACAACAAATTTTACAACAGCAACCATGGAATTCTACCATATGGGTCGTATACCTGAAAGTAGGTTAAGCATTTTGCTTATAGATTATGAATGTGGTAAACTATAGTCAAATGAAGGTCAGATTATCATCACATTCTCATTGAACAATCCACCCTTCAACAAAAGCAAAAAAAAAAACAACTTCAAAAAGTTTATTTTTTTTTACACTGAAGTAGTGGATCCATTTCCAGGGTATTAGTTAAGTTAGAAAAGAGTTTTGTGTCCAGAAACAACAAATAGAACGTAAAAGGTCTGAAAAAATATATAATGAGACACCAATTGGTTATGTCCTACCAGCCATCCAATACCACGGCTGAGTACAGAAGGAGGCAGAGGAGTGGCCCTCCCATATCTTGATCCCACAATAATTGTACCAGTAGACTGCAGAAAAGTAACATAACATTAACAGCATTGATTGAATAAGTGGAGTGCTTGTTAGGGAACTTTCAACAAAAAAGAATTATAAAAGAACAGGAGATGGGGACTCAGAATTCAAGCAATCCATGATAGGGTTCAACTATTCATCCACATATAAATTCTCGCAAAAGAAAGTTTATTAATCCATCTTCTATCTGACAATATTCATACACCAAGCATTAAATTTATTTAAAGAACAAGCATCTACAAATATGATTTAGAACCGGCAAAATCCTCACTGTCAGTGAACTTAAATTAGGCAAACCATTGTATTTGGCATCTATAAAAGGAGTTCAGATGGGAATTATCTTGATAAATCATACCTCAACTATAGCAACAAAACAAGCAGCCATCATCGCAAAAACATCACCAGCGTCAAAAGTGGGACGTCCCCATTGAAATGGATATGGAACCTTTATCCTGAATATTAATAATTCATCCTGTGAATTTATATGTTATGGTAAAAAAGGAATTAAATGATTCAAGGTTTCTATAGTAGATCAAAGCTCACCAAGGAGCAGCACTAATGAGCCCAGCACGATCAACACGAGAGCTAAGTTGTGTGTCTGGATGCTTATTATTATATGCACCAGCCACAGTCAAAACTGCTGGCATATGCCCATACAACTGCAATGGCAAACAGAACTGCAAACCGACTGCATATGGTGCTCCTTGATTTCATCATGTGAGGAACACACTGCAATATTGTTTATTGTGTAAGAAAAGAAAAAAGAAACTCCACGATATTAGGTAAAATTATTTGAAACTTGAAAAAACCAAAAGTAGAAAAGAATAATAATAAAGAAAAGGTAACTCTCTCTAACTTGTATCCAGTTAGAGCACATAATTGGGTGGAAAAAAGGTGCTTGCATTCTCAAATTTAATAAACTAGTTCAGGATATCCAAGGTACACCATCTAAAGAAGAGCAAATAGTGAGGACACAAGGCCATTGCCTAGGAACCGGAAACCAACCCTGCTCCTTTATTTACCTACTAAAACACTTGGCTACTGAATTATTTTTGTAGTCCACCCTCAATTTCTGTTAATAAGCCAATTGTACTAGATGAAGAAACCAAATTTATTGAAAGAGATGATGCCTCTTGCTAATGATCTCTTCTTCCAACTAGGAATATGAACATGATATCAATTAAGATCCTAGAGAGGCTCTGATCTTACAAGCACGTTTTCAATAAAAAAAAAAAAAACAGTGAAATCTTTTAATCAACGATACAAGAAAATAATTGAGGATGTTGATCACCTGAGATATGAAGTCCACGAAAAGGAGTGCCAGGATTCCAATTTCAACACATTTTGCCAGCTACAAGCATCAACAAAGAGAAGCATATTAAACAAAACTTGATACCCAAATGGAAGAAAAAGCAGCACTAACACATGTAGTTTCATTGACAGCTGTTCCATCTATAACATCACTAGCTTAATAGATCAAGCCTACTAGACTGTGCAAAGCTTAAACGGCCATCTATTCAAACTAAATTATCTTGAGGCAACCGACTAAAGACATGGAACACCAGTTTTTCTATGGACCTGCTATACTCTCTCCAGTTGGCAATTGTAGGAACAGAAGCAAGAATGGTCAGGAAAGCTATTGGGAAATGCACAAAGGAAGAAAGACGTTTAAAACATGAATAAGGAAGTTGTTATCCAAAAAAGATCAGAGGTATGAACTCAGGGAAGAAAAACAAAAAAATCCTGCTTCCAATGATGTGTTCCCTTAATTATTAAGAAATCACACAAATATGACGACCAACAAGTTTTGCTTCTCTCAGCAAACATAATGGGCTTTGTATATTATTTTGAAGCACATGCATCTCCAATAGAAGAGGTTTAGAGCTTGAGATTTTAATTATCACTGCATGCATTTCCCCAGCAAAACTAGTAGAATTGGGTGTTTGGCATTCTTACTTGTGGGAATTCATGTGCATAGAGCCCAAGTCCGGTAAGAATCACAAGAGGTATTGCAGCAACAGGGCTGAGAAATCTGCATCAAGGAACATGAAGATCAAGCTTCCTTAAGCAAGTGAATGGTGCATTAAGTCATCCCAACTACACTTACATAATATCGCAGCCTCATACCTTGCAAAGAGTCTCCAGAATCCAAAGATACCAATGCTCCTTGTACAGCTTTCATCCTTGTACAGCTTTCATGGATAGCTTAAACTTAAAAAAAAAAACAACCACAAATGTGATAGAAATATGATAGTCAATTCTAACTCTTTTACTTTCCTCGTGCACTTTCCAAAAATAACGGGTAATTTTAAGCATTTCCTTGCATATTCTCCAAGAAACAAACACGGGCATAAAATTTGAGAATGGCATTTACAAAGTGAGGGAGGGAACTAAACTTAACCTGACGTAGAGTAAGAAATATGACATTAGTGCTATTGTTAGTAGATAAAGAAATGGTTATTGTGGGGATGCTAAAAAGCATAGGATCCTCCAATGACCACAGGAAGCCGAGTGCCGAACCATGTCTGCAATAGAGAGTGTTTATACCCGCAACAAAGAGCAGCGTGTTAATCATCTCAGCCTTCTCCACCTACAAAAATATAAATATCCAGCTAGAAGGAAATTATAGAAACACAAACTTGAAATCAAAATCAAAATCTGTTAATCACATATATGGTTTTTACATTGAAACGGCTAATCAAAAGAACGAATATGGAAGGAATGATCACAGTAGTCCCGAGCATCACTAGGTAATGCTGAAAACCTAGTAGTATTGCTTCAGCTGCATTCAATCGAACAAGTTTTTAGAAAAATTGATTTACTGCACTAGAATTTAGTATTGGCTATACCATAATCACAATCAAGTACTGAACTTTAAATAAATGTAAGTATTTAAATCTTAATTTTGTCAGGTGGGGGGGGGGGGTTCATCAATGGTGAAGTCAAGAGAATGAGGTAATCAAGAGCAAAAACAGGCATGAAAACGAAGAGCAGTCGAAGGAAGAAAAGGAAGGAGAAGAGAACAGAGTTTCCATAATGTAATGCATTCAAACTTAAAAACAAAGCAAAGGAGTAATTATTACGCCAAGAAGGAGAGCTGAAGACACAGAAATCAAAGCCAGGGAGCTAGTCTTTGACAGGAAATGGTGCGAACACACCAACTTTAGCAGCGCCTCCAACTACCATTGTTTCTTTCTCTGTTTTCCTTTATGTTAAATGGCAGAAACAAGCAGCAGGGAAGAGAATTGTAGGCAGTATTAGAGGAGGCAGTTAGGCAGTCATTGATCTGACTAAATGCATTAACTCTTTTTTTTTCTTACATATATCATTTCTTTTTTGTTTCTAGGATTTTTGCTTGTTGGAATTTGAGAGATTTTGTTCTTGTATGAAAGGAACGCTATCAACTGCAGCAGATTGACAGTGACTGGCATCTACTGTCTGCCTGTTAAGAAAATGACAGTTTTACCTCTCGTGGGATAGAAATGAATAGACTGTTCAAGGTTTGTTAATGGCGGATGGGGGGCCAAATTAATGGCTCGGTCCGGTAGTTGTTTGGTTCATCAGGTTAATTTTAATTTTTTTTATAAATTAAAATAATATTATTTTAATTAAAAAAATAATAATTAATGAGTTGCAACTAAATTTTAAATTAAGTTTTTCTAGATTAATCAACTAAGTCAATCAGGTCAACCAGCCATGTTACTCGGGTTTTTAATTTTTTTTATTTTTTTAAATCTGACCTGATTTCTATCTCGGATCCTGCATTGAACCACCGGGGCAGACCAGATTTTAAAACTATGATTAAACCAACCATGGGTTTTGTACACTTGTTTTTTTATTTTCAAAACTTAAGATTTATTTGGATTAAAAATATATTAAAATAATTTTTTTATTTTTTAAAATTTAATTTTGATATTAATAAATTAAAATAATTTAAATATATTAATCTTTTTATAAAATAAATTTATTTTTTTAATTTAAATTAATATTTTTAAATTATTTAGATATATTGGTATTAAAAATAATTTTTAAAAAATAAAAATATATATTATTTTGATGTATTTTTAATTAAAAATATTTTAAAAAATAAATTACTGACTCCAAACATCTTCTAAATTAAAAAAAATTCATTATAAATTTGTTCCTTGACGAATACGCATACAAAAGCTTGCCAATCTAATGACTTATTATAAAAAACTCTAAAATTATTGGGATTTCTACTGAATACATGTATTGTGAATCAAGAAACAAGTTGTTTTTCAGTGCTTTTGATTGTTGCTTTGCTTTTCCTTTAAATTACTTATTATATATTATATTATATTATATTATATTATATATACGAACACTGTTTTAAAACGCAAGGGAAAAGCATTGTGCATTTATCATGAACACACACTCATTTATTATGGACGACATTGTAGACTCATTGCACAGTAGATAGCTTCTGGATATTGTTGACAGCAGTACCTAGCAGCGGTGGGCTCAGAGCTGTGAGCAGGTCCCATTAAAATTTGGCTCTACTGCCACCAGGACCCAGCAGTGGTGGGCCTTGTTGCCACCATGACTTACTGTTGTTGGGTATTGCTGACAACAGGACCCAGTAATGATGGGCCTAGAGCTACGAGCATGACCCAGCATCAGAACCCAGTAGCGTTGGTTGGGTCTGTTTCATTCGAAATCCAGGACTGCAATTGGGCTAGAGGAAACCAGTTGACACGCCGGGTCAACCCGGAACTCGGGCAACCCGGCAAAAACCCAGTAGAGTCCTTTTTTTTCAAATTTTTTCTTCTTCTACCTAGAGACCCATCTTTTTTCATATTTTTCAATTGATTACTAATTCATTTCAAAGTTCACTATATAAATACTAGAAGAATGTTTTATTTTTTCAATGTAAGATTTGAAGTCCTTTAGTATATATGTTTTATGTTCACAAGAAAAAAGTTATTTTTTTCAATGTAGGATAAAAAAAACCTTTTGAGGTAATCTTTTAAACTTAATTGTTTACAACATGTATAGCCTATATCCACATGAATTATTTCTTAATTTTTTCATATAAAATATTAAAACCTCAATTTTTTTTTAATTTTCCCGATTTGACCCGAGCCAACCCATCTAACTCAGAACTTGACCCTTTGGCCAGGTTAACCCCTATGTCGGGTTTGATAACTATGGTTGTCATGAAAATATATTTTTTGATTTGTTATATTTTTTAAACTATCAAAATGCGTTGAAAAAATCTATATAAATATTTTTTTATAAAAAATAAAAATATTTGACCCTCAGCGGAGCGCGGGCCACATAGCTAGTCTCCTCCAAAATCCATCTCGTGTTTAAATAGATGAGAAACGTGTGAATTAATGTTGTAGCAAGGTTCTTCCCTTCATAACTTACGGTGCCTAATATTGGGTTGCTATTAGTATTAATTAACAAAATCTTTATTGCATTACAAATTACAAAATCACAATAGAAAACTAAAGGTCCTAAGTAAAAGACTGTGACTTCTGAGTGAATACATTGTGGACTCTAACAGTCTTTCTCGTCAAGAAATTGAACTTTTCCGCTCTTTTCGCGTGAGTTGAACTTTATTTCCAAATTTGCATCTCGGCTTGTGAAGCTTGCTGGTGTCTCTTGATTGGCTTTGACTGGTCTAGGATCGTTTGTTGGGGCGTTTGCAGCTGCGTTCAAGAGGGTAGTCGTGTGGAGGTCACGAGGCTGTTGGGTTTGATTGGGTTTTGGCTGGGCTGGGATGACTTCATTGTGGTTGGTCTTTGGGTGTATGGTGAGCCTTTTTCTTAGTTAGTGGGTGGGGTGGGCCATTATTGTGCATTGAGTGCTTACATTTTGTTGCTCATGTGTTTGTTTTGCAGTTTGTTCTCTTGGGGATTTTGGCTATTGCTTTGGAGAGGCTGCTTTGATGGGTGATGAGTAAATTTTATTTATGTATTTATTAAATCTATGGTCCGGATTGTATGCCAAATCCAATATGTTTGGACTTGGCAAATAGCCAAGTCCAAGATGGCATGAGTTAGGCACGCGTGCCAGACCCAATACGCTAGGACTTGACAGTACACCAAGTTTAAGATAGTGTGGGTCTGGCACGCTTGTCAGATCCAATACGTTTGGACTTGGTAGTCAGCAAAGTCCAAGGTGGTGTGGGTCTGACACGCATGCTAAGCTCAATACGCTTCAACTTAGCGGTCAGTCAAATCCAAGGTGGTGTGGGTCTGGCACGCATGCTAGACTCCATACGCTTGAACTTGGCAGTCAGCCAAATCCAAGATGGTGTGGGTCTGGCATGCAATACTCTTAGACTTGGTAGTTAGCAAGCCTAAGACGCTTGGACTTAGCGATGTGCCATGCTCCAGATTGCATGAGTCTGGCATGCATGCCAAACCTAAGACATCTGAACTTGGTAGTCAGCTAAGTCCAAGATAATTATCATCCTTATTTGGGTCTAACCTCAGAGGAATAACCGAGCTCCTTTAGGTCAAACCTCATAAAAGAACTATAATCTTTATTCTAGCTAATTGACGTCTTAAACTCTAGTCTTTCTACATCTTTTTAGGTATATCAAAGTCTTTCATGGACCCACCATATTCTTATTAGGTAAGAGATATGTATCCCTCATTCAATGCTATCAAGGTAATTACCCTGCAGACACTCATTTTATGGGTTATAAATACATTATGAGAGCTTCATGAGAAGTGGTCATGATATTAAATTCTCTACTACCTTGATATTTTATAAGATACTGACTTTACCATTTGAGGATCTAAAAGTTTCCTCATTTGGGATTGTTTTTCTTGCAGGTATTCAAGACCATTTTAATAGATTTAGAGTTCTTTAGATTGAGAAGAAATCCAAATACTTAACGTATAAATTAGCACCTATCCCAAACACCAAATAACCTTTTATTTTTATGTTCCTGAATTTTTAAACATCATCAGCAGTGTCATCTGTGAGAAACTCTACAAAAAGTCATAGATACAGTTTTCTTTAATTACAATTATTAATGGTAGAAAATTAGGACACTCCAGGAATGAGAGGAGTTACCGATCTTCCTGCTACAATAGATATCTCAACTATCATACAAGTGATCCTTCAACAACTGGGGGAACAAATACAACTCCTTACCCAGACAGTCCTAGCAAACCAACAAGTGAGAGAGAATCCACTACCACAACTTGCAGCTCCTCCTCAACAAATTGCTGCATCTCAACGCTCACCTCCACGATAAAAAGCCCCACCTAATGTTTGTAGACGACTATTTTATCTAGAGAAGCATGGGCAAAATGAATTTTTTTCAAAAAAATATTATTCTAATAGATTTTCAAGCAAAAAAAACTTTAAAAAACAACGTATAAACAAAAATTATTGCATTGACCTATCCATTGTCCTACAAAAAGATCGAATATGTTGACCTATGATTATTTTGAGGGGATTGGTCTGATTGTGAAAAGTAAAGCAATAAATATATTTGAGGAGGTCCTCAGATATTGTAATTTTACATGTTCTTTTGGATAAGTGAGCATTCATGAAAAACTCACACATGATTTCACCACCCAAATGCCATAAACACTTGTAAACAAACATTATTTACAGAGATATATAACTATTTTTCACATGCCATTGTTTTTAGAACATGGACTTGTTCATCACAAATGTCTCACTTTATGTCTAGATTTAACATATTGAAAATGGAATGTCATGGTGCAATATTGCATTCCAATCCTAGTAAGCTCTATATGTCTTACTACAAATGACCAATTTGATAGCCAATTTGTTAAGAGATTATCAAATACTCTTGTTGCATGCTTCTTTATTGTATATTTATGTTTAGAATTTTCATGCTTCAAGAGTCACGATTGTGGCTTTTTTCCCCCTTATATGTTAGAACACCATTGGATTTTAAGTTTTAAAATATACCATTGATTCTTCTCATCCCTTGAGCAAACAAGATTCAATTCCCAAGTTATTGGGTATTACCATGATTTTTCTTGGTATTGTTTATAATATGCATACAAATTAGCTGTTGTGATGGGATTCTATATTGTGCATACACAGGAGCCTAATTTGAGCCCACTAGCACATGAATTAAAGAAATTAGGCCTAACTAAGCCCATCTAGCCCATGAAACCATAGACGCAGGAATAACTTTGGTCTCAAGTAGTTAACACCTAGCAGAATAATAAAATTATCACTACAAAAGGTTATGGTTAACGCCTTTGCCATAACCATTTTGGTTAATTGTATTTTGAGGCTGTTTTCAAGGAATTGTTTTGGTAATTTAACATAGTTTTAAAAAAATTAACTATATAAAAAAATATTTAAGAATCTAATATAATTAAAAGACTCAAGTTGTGCTATTTATAACTTAGTAAAACTATTATCTCAACTTTCCTGCTTGGTAATAGTGAAATAGAGCAATCAGCAATCGGGGGTAACACAATTACCTCATAGTTCATTTTATAAATTAAAAAAAAAAACTGTAAACTATGACAAAATTTTTTTTTTTCAAAAACTCTGAACCCCACCTTCATTCTCCTCACCGTTAGATCAAACATGTACATGTTAATGTGAAGAGGATTGTTTCAAATGAAGTTTCTGTCATTTTAGATATTTTTTACATTGTGTTATTTTATTATTATTATTTTTATTTTGTTAACAAAAAAAAACTTGTTTTTACGGTGTCTTGGATCATTTTAGCTTTGGTAGCCGTGTATAAGCCATAATTTCCAGGAACATCAAATAATAGTATCCGATTAAGATTCAAAATGATATCTTTTAACATCCGGTTATTGACAACGATTCAGTTGGATGAACTCTTCTCTATAAATATGGTTGGATGTTGCTCAATGTTATATATATATATATAACCATTGTGATGAATCAATATATTTTTAAAATTTATTTATTAGTCTAAGTTTATTTTTAAAAGGGTCAAAGGTAGGGTAATAACCCGATATATATGGACTTGACAAGATGTTAGACTTAGATGGCATAGATTAGGTTTGCTTCGAGACCCAACATTCTTGGGTTCTGTTAAGCACTGAGTCCAGGCAGACTTGGGCCTAACAAGTTGTCAAACCCAACGTCATTAGGTTCAGCTATGCGCTGAGCCCAAATACATTTGGGTATGGCGAGCTGTCAAATCCAACATCCTCGGGTTCAGCTATGCCCTGAGCCCAACACAGATATGGGTTTACCAAGTTACCAGACCTTACATCTTTTGGTTTAGTACATGCTGAGCCCGAGTATATATAGGTTTGACAAGCTTCCAGACCCAACATCATGATATTTATCCCTCATTAACGATATCAAGAGAAAATAACTCTCTGGTCCCTCAATTTCATCAATATAACAAGGTTCAAGAGCTATAAATACCCCCTAGACCACCTAGGAAAAAGGTCTACAATCTCTTTATTCTTAATATTTTTAGCATGTATAATTTCAGAGTTTATCTCTCTAAAATATAATTGTATGTTCTCTTTATAAAGATACTTATTTGAGCATTTGAGAGTCCCTAAATCTATCAAAAAAGACCTTTTGCAAGAATCAACCATTAATCACCTTGGCTTACTAGGTAACAGTTACTAGCCATTTTAGCTAAGAA
>Ga0325403_1004440_pt1 | contig 13046 bp, 10 predicted proteins | sample PopdelMetagenome_19_FD_205665 | JGI IMG/M metagenome (GOLD analysis project Ga0325403, IMG submission 205665) | Populus deltoides microbial communities from Bellville, Georgia, United States - Xylem-PdKOR-R4 | ecosystem: Host-associated > Plants > Phyllosphere > Stem > Wood/Secondary xylem...
TTTTTTAAAACGTTTTGACTTCACAAACAAAACAAAACCATGGAGAAGCCAATTGGAATATGAATTTGAAACAAAAGTAGAATAAAGAGTGATAGAAAGGAAAGAGACTGGTCGGCCAGCAAGATCGGCCTCTTTGTTCGGAAGCCGAAACAAGCCAAAACAAGACGGGTACATGTCAACAGACCGATCTTACGTGAGCCATGACGATTAAAGAAAAAAAAGAGATCCTTTTTCTTCTTTCTTTCCTATATATCAATATTCATAGAAATTGAATTCGTATCATAATCATGACATGATGGAATATTTAATTGTTTTTCGTCATCGAAAATGATAGGTGGAAATATTTATTGGTATTTCTACAAGAAGGACGACACTGGACTCTGTTCCACCCATGCATTCCTAGCAACATCACAATTCCTCCCTTTCCTATCTTGCAACACTACTAATACATCCAAGTATTTATTAGTGGAAGCGAATTTACTCTTATTTTAGCCACTAAAAATTAATTTTAAATTTCGTTAAATTAATCGAATATATATAAGTGAACTGAATATTCATATTAATAATAATAAAAAAAAGTATTTAACAACACTGCAGCATCACTCTCTCTGAAATTCTGGTTCCACTCCGTGTCCTAAACTCTTAACACAGTGGGAGAGACCTCAAAAACTCTGAAATGGAACATTAATAAATCTTGGCTTGTAAAATTTAGGGTTTGGTGCAATTTTCAGGTTAGTCTTCTTATTCTTTTAAATGTTATCCAGGTGTGCCATACTGCTGGTTGAATATGAATGCAAACCTGAATTCTTTTATTTCTTATGAACTCAAGATTGGCTGACAAGCTTGTTTTCTTTAATTTAATTATGATAATAAGGTCCAATTTTTTATAATATCTCTAGCAAGACTTGCTTGTTAAATATTTTTGAGGATCTCACATTGTCTGTTGGTCATTAAGAAATACTATTTTATTGTGTATTAAACGTGGACTTTTGTTTTTGCCCAAAAAGAATTGGTAATGAACTAATGATGAAGTTTTTATCTTTTTGTAGGGTTACTTCTCTACCTTTTGTTTCTCCTTTCTTGCTTTTTTGTGATCACATTTTCTTTAATGTGTAGTTCTTTGTGAGTGATGGTACTTATCATTGTGGGGTGTGTGATAATTAGCTAGATATTGTTAGATGGTTTTAAAGATTTGATTAATTGATGGTTTTTCTTGTAACACAGAGCATTGTTCTCTTACATTGTATGCCAAAGCAGGAGTTGAAAAGTAAGCAGGAAAGGAAAGATAATGGAAGACCTGTGGACGTTGTTTTGTGGGGAATCTGTCAAATCGGATACAAGTGGAAAGCCATCTGGTTCTAGCTTGCTATTTCAACCAACTTCATGTATCAATCACGCGCTGATCATTTGCTTCGATGTTTTGCTTCTAATCGTGCTCTTATTCACTTTCATGCGAATATCTTCAGCATCTTCAAAAATATATAAAATAACACCTCGATTTAGAGGCTATTCGAGTCTGCAGATAGTTTCTGTTATACTTAATGGTGGTATCGGATTTGTGTACTTGTGCTTGGGCATATGGATTTTGGAAGAGAAGTTGAGGAAAAACCAGACTGCCTTACCATTGAGAAGTTGGTTAGTGGTGCTGTTTCAGGGATTTACATGGCTTTTGGTGGGTTTGACCATAAGCCTCCGAGGGAAGCATCTTCAAAGAACGCCATTGCGGCTATTGTCCATTCTTGCTTCCTTGCTTGCTGGTATTGTCTGTGCTTTGTCCATATACAGCGCCATTTTAGGTGAAGGAATGTTGGTTAAGATAGCTTTGGATGTCCTCTCCTTTCCAGGAGCAGTATTGTTATTGTTATGTGTTTACAAGGTTTATAAACACGAAGGGAATGAAGAAAGGGACCTGTATGCTCCATTGAATGGTGAGGCCAATGGTGTAAGTAAAACCGATTCCGTTGACCAAGTTACTCCATTTGCTAAAGCAGGATTCTTCAATAAAATGTCATTTTGGTGGTTGAATCCAGTGATGAGAAAGGGTAAGGAGAAAACTCTAGAAGATGAGGATATACCAAAGTTGCGAGAGGCAGAACGAGCAGAAAGCTGTTATATGGAGTTTTTGGAGCAACTGAACAAACAAAAACAAGCTAAATCATCTCAGCCATCTCTCGTGGACAATTGTATTTTGCCACTGGAAAGACATTGTAATTTCAGGATTCTTTGCCATGCTAAAGATACTTACTTTGTCAGCTGGGCCTCTGCTTCTGAATGCCTTCATTTTGGTTGCTGAAGGAAAAGCAGGTTTTAAATATGAAGGTTATGTACTGGTTCTGACGCTCTTCTTTTCAAAGAACTTAGAGTCCTTATCACAAAGGCAATGGTATTTTAGGAGCAGGCTTGTTGGTTTGAAAGTCAGGTCTTTGCTCACGGCTGCAATATATAAGAAGCAACAGAGGTTATCCAATGTTGGTAGGTTGATACACTCGGGTGGTGAGATCATGAACTATGTTACTGTGGATGCTTACAGGATAGGGGAGTTTCCCTTCTGGTTTCATCAGACATGGACAACAAGCTTTCAGCTTTGTCTCTCTCTTGCAATTCTTTTCCGTGCAGTGGGGCTAGCAACACTTGCTGCCTTAGTGGTTATAATAATTACTGTGCTATGCAACACTCCACTTGCAAAGTTACAGCATAAGTTTCAGTCTAAGCTTATGGTGGCACAAGATGCGAGATTGAAGGCTTGTAATGAGGCTCTGGTTAACATGAAGGTATTGAAATTATATGCTTGGGAAACGCATTTTAAGAATGCCATAGAAAATTTGAGAAATGTAGAGTATAAATGGTTGTCAGCAGTGCAAACGCGCAAAGCATATAATGGTTTTCTCTTCTGGTCTTCTCCTGTTTTGGTCTCTGCTGCTACCTTTGGAGCATGCTATTTCCTGAAAATTCCTCTGCGTGCTAATAATGTTTTCACTTTTGTGGCGACTTTGCGTCTTGTTCAAGACCCAATTAGATCAATCCCTGATGTTATTGGAGTGGTTATTCAAGCAAAGGTAGCTTTTGCACGTATTGTGAAGTTTCTTGAAGCACCAGAGTTGCATAATGGAAATGTTCGGCACAAGCGCAACATGGGGAGTGTGGACCATGCTGTTTTAATCAAGTCAGCTAATTTTTCATGGGAAGAGAATTCTTCAAAGCCTACATTGAGAAATGTGAGTTTTGGAATTCGGCCTAGTGAAAAGGTGGCCATATGTGGAGAAGTTGGCTCTGGCAAGTCAACCCTTTTAGCAGCAATTCTTGGAGAAGTTCCACATACACAGGGAACTGTGAGTGTATCCATTTAGAACTTCCAGTTTAATCTTCTTAAATGTATCTTGCCATGCTCTTCCAGTCCTTAACTTTTTGGAGTTTCTTAAGAACAAATGTGCCTTAATGTAAATTTTATTTCCTATTTAATAAGTAAGCCTTTTTTTGGTCTTTATGACCTGCAGATTCAGGTTTGTGGTAGGATTGCCTATGTTTCGCAAACAGCTTGGATCCAGACGGGATCGATACAAGAGAACATTCTATTCGGTTCGGAAATGGATAGGCAACGATACCATGACACACTTGAGCGATGCTCTTTGGTAAAGGACCTTGAGTTGCTTCCTTATGGTGATCTTACTGAAATAGGTGAAAGAGGAGTCAATTTGAGTGGTGGTCAAAAGCAGCGAATTCAACTTGCCCGAGCTCTCTATCAGAATGCAGATATATATCTCCTGGATGATCCATTCAGCGCTGTGGATGCACACACAGCTACAAGTTTATTCAATGTAATCAAATTTTCCTGATAGAAACCTCTGTCTCCACTCTTAGTTGCTAGCCTTCCCTCAATTCCAACTTGATTCTTTACAGGAATATATCATGGGAGCACTTTCAAGGAAAACAGTCTTGCTTGTGACTCATCAAGTTGATTTCCTGCCAGCATTTGACTCTGTTATGGTTAGTATCCTTTGATTCAATCACTTGTGGGAAATAATTAGTTACTTGCTACAATTCTATGGCTGATTAAACTTCATTTTCACGTTAATGCAATTTTTCCATAAAATTTGTTTGTTAAAGCTTTCACAAAAGAATTACCTTGAGACAGCTTATCTTTGTAAACAGTTGATGTCAGATGGAGAAATCCTACAAGCCGCTCCTTATCATCAGTTATTGTCGTCAAGCCAAGAATTTCTGGACCTTGTCAATGCACACATAGAAACAGCTGGTTCTGAAAGGCATACCGAGGTTGACGCTCCGCAGAGACAGGGATCATCTGTTAGGGAGATCAAGAAGAGTTATGTAGAGGGTCAGATTAAAACCTCTCAAGGAGATCAACTGATTAAGCAGGAAGAAAAGGAAGTGGGAGACACAGGGTTTAAGCCTTATGTTCAGTATCTAAATCAAAACAAAGGATACTTGTACTTCTCCATCGCTGCTTTCAGTCACCTGTTGTTTGTCATTGGTCAGATAACACAGAACTCTTGGATGGCAGCTAATGTTGATGATCCTCATGTCAGCACATTGCGTTTAATTACGGTCTATCTGTGTATCGGAGTTACCTCAACACTTTTCTTGCTATGTAGATCAATCTCTATGGTTGTTTTGGGTCTTCAATCATCGAAGTCATTATTTTCCCAGCTACTAAATTCTCTTTTTCGTGCACCCATGTCTTTCTATGACTCCACACCTCTTGGAAGAATACTGAGTCGGGTAAGCATCTCACCCAGAAAATGTTGTTTCCTTCATGAGGAATGATGTGTAACTGTTGATCTGGACCTGTGTTTATTTTATGTCTCATAGGTCACGTCAGATTTGAGCATTGTCGATCTTGATGTTCCTTTCGCTTTGATCTTGACCGTTGGTGCAACCACAAATGCTTATAGTAACCTGGGAGTACTAGCTGTTGTGACCTGGCAAGTCCTGTTTGTCTCCATACCAATGGTTTATTTGGCTATTCGCTTACAGGTAATTATGTTATCCACTTACATGAGTGGTTTGGAATTATAATAAGTTCAATGCAATGAAACGTAACTAATCATTTTTTATAGAATAATTTGATGTTTAATGTCTTAAATTGCCACACGTAGGAATTTAGATTGTAGGCTTAAAAAAAGGCTAAAAGTTTTCTTGCAGTGAGCTTCAAATTGACCAAATTGCCTGGAGTTTGTAATTCTTCTGAAACTGGTTATCATCCCAACTTTTTTTAGAACAACTTTCTCACTACTTGTGAAGAATCAATGCAATGTAACACAAGTAATCATCGTGTACAATTTAACATATGAACTTTCAATTGTATTAGTAATGTTTATATGATAGGTAACCAGTTTAACAAATCAAGGCATGTATAGTGTACAAATTCATGAGGGAAATCTTGTTTTCAAGATGAGAACAAATCTAAAGATTACAGTAGTATTGGCATAACTTCTACAAGAATGGACGCCTCAGTTAGTCTAACAAGGTGAACTGCTCAAATATAATGCATAAATTGATTATATGGCTGGAAGTGGCAGTATGCTGTTATGATCTCTTTCTTTTGAGGACCACTACCATTAAAGATGATTTTACATTTATAAAGTGGATTTAAGGATTATCTCATTCTTATCTGCAGGCATATTACTTTGCCTCTGCTAAGGAATTGATGCGGATCAATGGCACAACCAAGTCTTTAGTGTCAAATCATCTGGCTGAATCTGTAGCAGGAGCCATGACAATTAGGGCCTTTGAGGAGGAAGAACGTTTCTTTGCAAAAACCCTTAACCTCATTGACATAAATGCTAGTCCTTTCTTCCACAGTTTTGCTGCAAATGAGTGGTTGATTCAACGGCTTGAAATATTTAGTGCAACTGTTCTTGCCTCTGCAGCACTCTGCATGGTTTTACTACCTCCTGGAACTTTTAACTCTGGTGAGCATTTATGCTTTACTTTTCTTCAACTTTTTTTGAACACATAATATTACGAGCTTCCCAATCCTGACTCGTTCTAATATTTACTTCCATTACTGTAGGATTTATTGGAATGGCACTTTCTTATGGACTTTCATTAAATATGTCGCTGGTGTTTTCTATTCAAAACCAGTGCACATTAGCAAATTACATCATTTCTGTTGAAAGGCTTAATCAATACATGCACATACCAAGTGAAGCCCCTGTGGTGATTAAAGATAACCGACCTCCATCGAATTGGCCGGAAAAGGGTAAAGTGGATATTTGTGATTTGCAGGTTAGTCGTACTCCTATGATTTATTGGTGTTTAATGAGACAATTGGTGAAGGCTAGCAGACTGAAAAAGTTTAGTATCAAACAGATTAGATACAGGCCTAACGCACCACTAGTTCTTCGGGGAATCAGCTGCACATTTGAAGGAGGGCACAAGATTGGAATTGTTGGTCGAACCGGCAGTGGGAAGACTACACTTATAGGTGCTCTATTTCGACTTGTAGAACCAGCTGGAGGAAAGATCATCGTAGATGGAATTGACATCTCTAAGATTGGACTTCATGATCTGCGGTCACGACTCGGAATAATACCTCAAGATCCTACTCTCTTTAACGGGACTGTGAGATACAATTTGGACCCCTTATCCCAGCATACTGACCAGGAGATATGGGAGGTAACTTTACAAGATCATTTGACATTTTAATCTAGTAATCATTGTCTATAAACCAGCGGAACCGTTGTTTTCTACCTTCATGCTTTCTAAATTAAAACTTTGTTCCTTATTTTCAAGGTTCTCGGAAAGTGTCAGCTTCGAGAGGCTGTACAGGCGAAAGAGCAGGGTCTAGATTCTTTAGGTATGCTTTCTTCCCCTAAATGGAAAATAATGAGTGTATGTTTTCGATTATAATAGTCAGAGAATGATTAACAACCTGCTACACAGTGGTGGAAGATGGATCGAATTGGAGCATGGGGCAAAGACAATTATTTTGCTTGGGCCGTGCCCTTTTGAGGAGGAGTAGGGTACTGGTGCTTGATGAAGCAACCGCATCAATTGATAATGCAACTGACTTGGTTTTGCAAAAGACTATTCGGACTGAATTTTTAGATTGCACTGTAATCACAGTAGCTCACAGGATACCAACAGTGATGGATTGCACAATGGTACTTTCCATTAGCGATGGTAAGTTTCATTTCTTTAATTCTTATCTAAAAAATGCATTTATCTATATCCTGCACATCGTGACTTTGAGGATTTGCACTGATTTGTCGCCACTCCAAGATAATCTCATGTAGCTGATCATTCATCCATGCCATCCAACATCTTAGCAGAGGCTTATTGTTCTGGAGTGACCCCAAAATACCAGAGCTATAAGGCAATCTATTGCCAAACCTTGGTTTCCATTTGAAAAAAAAGAAGACAAAAACACAGCCTAACACTTGAGAACGAGAGACGACTGTAGCTGCAACTTCAAGGAGATAAATCTCAGAAGAAATTCCAAGATGTATCACTGAGCTGTTTTTGTTCTATTTCAGGAAAACTAGTCGAGTACGACGAGCCGGAGAAGTTAATGAAGACAGAAAGTTCACTTTTTGGACAACTTGTGAAGGAGTACTGGTCTCATTTACATGCTGCAGAATCACATTGAAACTGAATATTATTTATCGTGTATCCCACTTCTCATTTCACCCTAGCTTGGCACCAAAGAAAAGGATGCCAGGACCAGGTAGTAAGTATGATGTATGATATTGCCCATGGGGATTATGAACTTAGCAACCTATGCCCATGGGGATTATGAACTTAGCAACATGATCATATATAGTAGCAAGTTACTAGTTAATAATATATACCAAATATAAGAAAATTGTAAAATTAATGAGATGAGAATATTAAGCTGTACATAAAAAAAATTGGCAAACCTCAAATATACCATAAACTATTAGGGTAATATCAATTTACCTTAAAATTATTTTTTATATCAAATTTATTTTTGAAGTATTTTGATTTCTCATTTAAGAACTTTTAGAGAGAATAAGAGAAATCTTTTAAGCAAGAGAACATTAAATCAATTTTCTTAGAGTATGTTTGTATATGCTTGTTAAAGTATTTGCATCCAAAATGTTAAAATAAATTCCAAATTGTCCTAAAACATAACTTAAAATTATAATAAATTCTCCACTAGTATGGATTGGTGAGGTAAAGGGAAATTTTTTATACTGAAATTATCGTTTAGGGTAGACTGACAATTGATGAAGGCAAGCAGAGCTAAAAAGGTTCATATGAAATAGATTAGAAATATACCTGACACACCACAAGTTCTTCGAGGGATTAGTTTGGTATTGTTTGTCGAATTGGAAGTGGAAACACTACTCTTATCGGTGCTCTGTTTCGGCTGGTGGAACCAGAGGGAGGAAAGATTGTAATGGATGGCGCTGACTTTTCTGAGATTGGACTTGATGATTTGAGGTCACGATTTGGAATAATACCTCAAGATCCTACTCTCTCTAAAGGGATAGTGAGATGCTTTTTGGACCCCTTTTCTCAGCATACTGACCAGGAGATGTGGAAGGTGCTTTCCAATTCTTGCTCATATATAGTTTTTAATCTGTATATAATCATCATCTAACCAGTGGATGAAAAACACTTTCTACCCCCATGCATTTTGTATTTGTATTAGTACAAGTAGGTTGTATAGTATTGCAACAATACTGTAGGTCTAGGGAGGGAGAAATGTGGAGGAGGAACTGAAGTTCCTACCATCAGTTTTGAATTAGATTCAAATATCAAGTTCCGCAAATTCTTCTTGGCAATTCAATGAAAATGGCCACTTTTTGCAAGAGCATCAGGTTGCAGGCCTGCTGCCACTCCACTGTGATTTCCCTGTATCTATCCGCACTCTTGCAACTAACTCATTAGTGTGGATAGATACTGGGAAATCACACTGTCAAAATCATCAATGATAACTATCATCTGGAGTTGAATCCAGGAGCTCTACGAAGAATACAAAAGGTGGTGCTACTGAAACTTGAACTATAAGCTTTTTGCTTCCTTCCTTCCTTTTTTGCTGCTGCTTTTGTCCTGAAAAATGATGCAGAAGTTGTAGATTTTGATAGCCTAATAATATGTTCCTCTGTTTTCCAACGATGAATGGTGAAGCAAAAAGAGAGTATACTTGATCAATACCAGAGACCAAAGACGGATGCATTTATCAATCATCAAAGCCCATTGAGAAGGAATTGGACAACTTGGGATACATCAAAAGAATTTTTTTTATATTTTTTTTTAAAAAGGAGAGCGTATGCTTAGAATGAGGATATAGAATGAACACCATGCAAGTCCTATGAGATATTCCCATGAATAAACAGTGAGACCATTCAAAAGATAAAATGATCACTTTCATTTTCTTTATGGTCCTCCAAGAGTGGCATTTTCTATATCTTCTCTGCTCAATGCGTAACTGAATCTCCTCTCCACATCCTTTTCAAGATTCCCTGGTCCATTCTTCAAGTACCTGCATCACAAGATACGGTCTGTTTAGCCAAGCAATAAATCTAAAAGGATGAATTGTGTAACTGAGTATAAGACTTATTTCCTCCCTTTTACGTCAAATTAGCATTTCAGAATCCATCTCCAATGGTAAAATCTAACTACCCTGGATAAACAATGATATCTTAATTTATGCAATTTGATAAATTGATAGATTAGTCCTAGCAGGTTGAGAATTCAAAATTTGAATAGCAAGGGAGAATAGGGAAGAGTGAACTCTCAGGCAAGCTGCAAAACCAACTAAACCTTGTTTCCCACTTAAAGTTATCCAGCATTCTCCACCATTCCTTTCCTTTTATTGAATCCCAACCAAGATTCAATGAGCACAATGCCATCATTGCATTGGTCTTACTCTTGAATAGGTGCCATCACCTTGATATTTTAGAAGATTGATGGTAGAGAAACTTCAATTGTACATAGTTCAAAGAAGGTCTGCACAAACCATTACAATAGTAAAAAAAAAAATACATATATAAAATATGGAAGCTGCTGTTTAAAATGAGAAATCATCTTCTTAAAGAACAGAACATGATATGAAAACCACAGCTTATGTCCCAAATTTCAGAAGGGCACTGACTGACTAGCCCAAACTGAATCAATCTTAACCAATTGATCTGCAGGCTATGAGCCTATAAGCTAGTCCAAAATTTCTGCACCAATGACATTAGACCCATTGATATTTGCTGGAAGGGCTAACCTTTCTGTTAACTTTCCTATTGTCATTGATCACACGACCTCAACTTCCCACATATTGGTTACCAATTTCCTTCACGCAATCACTAATCCATCTTGACTTTTGATCATGCTTAAATCCTTTTATTTACATGATCTATTAGCATGAAACTGTTTTTCTATATGATCATGAAGAAGAAGCTTGTGATGGCCCCATAACTTCTCTGCATTGTGTAGGTATATGCCATGCAATCATTTATGTAACTCTGTCTCCAGTAGCACTATATCTTTCAATTCTCACACACACTATTTATCCAAAGCAACATAAGCTCATCACGTTTATGTATCTCTGTCATCAATTATTCCCTAGCTACTTCCACTGAAAAATGAATAGATACTCTTACAATTGCTAATTCTGAAACTCTAATTTATACATAACTGCAGCATTTTTGATCTTATCAAACCAACTACAATTTATTAATTCAAATCGTCTATAAACTACTAATATTTTGATAATATTGCTCCACACCATATTATTTTTCTTCCCCAGATGCAAACCTCATATGAGCACAAACCTCTTGACACACTTGCTAGATTACTTCTCTAGTGTACAACATGACTAATTAAGGAAATATGGATGTGCTCTTTTTTTAGGTAAAATGGAAAGATATTAACACTGATTCTTCAGCCTTTTGCTAGTCTAGAAAGGTTTTCGTTACATCAACCAAAATTATCATATCATAGAAGCTCATCTATTCATCGAACCTCACTAAATCCCTAGATTCAAACTAGTTGGGATCAGCTAGATCCTTTTTATCAATTCTTTCTTAGCAGCAGAGTTCTCATCACTAACAAGAATAATCTCACTTCCATCATTATACAAATATTTTTAATCGGGATTGTGTAGCCAAAGATTGACAAACAAACTTCGAGCAATAGCTATAGCAAAGCACACTTGACTTGTCAGTTTACAGTAAACGCCATTAAAACTCTCCAGCATAATCTAATGGAAGCTATGATACATCTAACAACAATATTATCTGTTGTTCACTAATTCAAATTACCAATTTTTCCTTGCCAGCTCAAGTTTCCTTCTTTTCTAAAAATTCCAAATTACATGTAGAAACCACTCAACCTAATAATAAAAATAAATCCAAATAATGAACATCATACAAAAACACAGTAATCATTCACAATAAAAGATAACTCAGGCAGACTACATCATGACCACACCAGTAGCAATTCACCCAACCACAATGATCGTATGCAAAGTTGAAAACTTGATAGCAATTACTCACATACACTAACAAACAAAACAACAAAAACCCAGATGCTAAAACAACAATAAAGAACCAAAATTTACCTTATATAAAGATCAGTGACATCTGTTGGGATATTGTCACTTATGTGGCAGCATTTGCAGCCCTATTCTAGGAGAGGGGTGCCATTGTCAAAAGGCTATTATGGTAGTTGCACCAACCATTGACAAAATGGTGCAACGCATGTGCTGCCACCATTAATGCAGCCACCATTGTTGAAGAAGAGCTGGAGCTGATGGCACCATTCTTGTTTATAAATAGGCACCGAGAGAGAGCAGTGAATTTTGAGTGAGCAGAGAAGAGAACAAGAGAGAAATACGTGAGGAGAGAAAGAGGGAGTAGCTGCCAAGGGCAGCAGCCCTGCTGCCTTGTGCAGCAGTGTGTTAGAGCAATGAGAGTTGAGTTTGAGTGAAGTGATCCTCCTCCTCTATGTATGTTGTAACCCTTTCTCTATCTATTTCTAATAATATGGACTTCTCCCGTGGATGTAGGCGGTTTTGCCGAACCATGTTAAATATTGTATCCCAGTGTGCTTAGCCTCCAATGGGCAACTATCAGTACATCACCGGTCCGTGCATAGGGGAGCCAGAATCCCCAATAATTGGTATCAGAGCATATTGTTTAAAGTGGTGTTTGATTTTTGCTCAAAAATAAAAGTTGTCAAAATTATGTTTTGACCATACCACTGTATAGAGGAGGAAGAGACGAAGCCACTGGTGAAAACGACGTCAAAATCGGATGTCGGACATGCCCGCACACGCCTACACATGCCGACGAGGTGGCTGTCCACACGCGCAGACGCGCCCCACGCGTCTTCTTCACCCGAATGGGCTGACCCGACCTGAATACTAGTTGACCCGACCCATATGACTGACCCGGATAAGGATGATGTTAGCATGATATAATTGTGATGTCAGCATGCACAGTAGGCATGCCCAGGATGACATTAACCTGATGTAATTATGACATCATCATGAACAGTTAGAATGCCATGTCAGTGACTAGTCAGCTGACACGTCAGCATAGTGGGACCCACCTTCCACGCCGCGAGATGAGCTGAGCCGAGCTAAGCCGAGTCGAGAGGAGCTGAGCCGAGGTATAGGATCCAGTGTAGCTGATCCTACGTGTAACCGGATCTGAGATTGAATCTCGGCTTTTCATCAAGCCAGAATTGTTTTGATCAAAGTTTAGCCATCTGAAATGCGATTTGGACGATTTCAGACTTGTTTCTAGCTAATTTGATCGTTCTGGATGTAATGGTATGGTCCGGTTATTGAGATTTGAGACCGAAAGTGGTGGTGGTGAATTATTAAAAAAGATTGCCCGATTAGGAGGCATCTAAAGGTCATGATGGTGGTCGATGGAGATGAAGAAGAAAAAGGTGCACATGTTTACCCAATTACATGTGCTGAATTGATTAATGGGGATTTTTTAGTTGCCTTGAGGGAAGGCAAAATTGGGACACTCTAGACACTCGATCATATGGACAATTTGAGGTGGAGAGTGGAAATTGACGAAGACCAATCTTGACGAATCTAAGCACTGGTA